>ENA-ORXB01000062-ORXB01000062.1-sediment-metagenome-genome-assembly--contig:-NODE-62-length-290018-cov-8.344318_pt1 | contig 290018 bp, 228 predicted proteins | sample MGYA00237863_ERZ511475 | MGnify/ENA primary metagenome ERZ511475 (study PRJEB26305, sample SAMN06343858) | sediment metagenome | isolation source: hot spring sediment | place: Canada: British Columbia...
ACAATAAATTGGCTTTAGCCACATTGAATTTGTTCAATCTGTTATATGAAAAAAAGATGCTGAAATGAATTCAGCATAACAGTTTTTGAACAGCCCCATACATCACTGAAAGGATTGTTTCGTCGTTTCATTCCTCGCAATGACTGATAATCAGAAATCATCAGTCATTGAGAACCGATTTAACGGGTGAAGCAATTTTTATGACAATGTAAAATTGAAATGCTTAACCAAATCCTCCATGACATTCAAGAACATTGCTTATATCACCATTAACTTCAGAAAAATAAAAAAGGGATGTCATCACTCGTTACTTCAGGATGACATCCCTTTGTCTATTAAATACTCAAAACTATTCTACAATTTTTCCATTCAATAATTCATTGACAATTCTTGTTGCACCATAAATATCTTGAAGTGCTTCGTTCATTCCAGCAGTATGAACTGCCACAGTTCTATTCTTTGTATCGTCAAAGATAAAATTACCAGGAAGGCTCTCGATATTTCCATCAAATGCAAGACCTACAACTTCGAGATTTTTATTTACGAGGGGACTACCAGAATTTCCACCAATTATATCAGCGGTAGAGACAAAATTAATTGGTGTGCTTAAATCAAATTCAGCTGGTGGATTTTTCCATCGCTCGGGCAAATCCCAATCCTGATAACCAGCAAAGGAGAAATATCTATCATACATTCCATAAAAAGTAGTAAATGGAGGAGCAATTGTTCCATTGTACTCGTAACCTTTTACAACACCATCGGAAATTCTCAATGTAAAGGTTGCATCAGGTGGAATTGAAGTGCCGTAAACATCAAAGAGCGCATTTCCAAGCAATTGAACTTTTGCCTGTTCTTTCTGCTGAATTTCCTGAGATTTTTGTGTTAGAGTCTCTCCATATTTTTTAGTTTCCAGCACGAATTTTATAAAAGGATCCTGAGATTTAAGAATATCATCTGGATTATCCAGAAGTTTTTTTACCTCTTCCTCATTTAATACAATCGTTTTATTATCTAACTCGACTGCAGCTTCATCAGGTGCTAATCCAGATAATAAATCATTCAGTGCTTTTAATTCTGAACCAAAAGCATTCTTCATATCTTTTAATTGAAGCATTAAAATAGCTAACTGAATTTCACGATTGATTTCTTTCGGGAAGAATTTTTCTTTTGTGTTTGCAAGAACTGAATCTTTAAATCTTGGTCCTCGTTTTTCATCAGGAAGTTTCATTTGTTCGGCGAAATCAATTAAGTCAGCAGCCATCTGGAAATAAAGAGATCGCCCACCTCGTCCTCTGATATTTAAAGCATTAACTTTATAAAAGTATTTTGCTTTTTCTTTTTGAAATTCAGCGAGCTCATCCCAGATTTTTCCGTATTTATTTTTTAATTCTGGATTTGAATTGATTGTGTTTCTAAAGTTTTGTTCAAAATCAATTTTCTTCGCCATTAAGTAAGGATCTTTCAAGCCGTTGTGATAACCTGTAAAGGCTTTAAGTGAATTTGAAAATCCAAATAACATTGATTGATATTTTAGTTTCTGGTCAGGATGCTTTTTCAAATAATCAGAATAAATATCAACCAATCCTTTTAGTAAAGTTAATTGGTATGGATAAACATAATCTCTATAGAAATAGAGTTGTGAAACTGTGTAAAGTCTATTAGTTCTACCAGGATTTCCAATAACAAAAATTAAATCACCTTCTTTAACTCCGTCCTTATTCCACTTAAAATAGTTTTTGGTCTTTAAAGGTTTTCCATTCTCATCATAAACACGATAGAAAGCCACATCTAAATCATATCTTGGATAAGTGAAATTATCGTAATCACCACCATAGTAAGCAATTTGAGTTTCTGGAGCAAAAACTAAACGAACATCTGTATATCTTTTATAACCATACATTGAATATTTTCCACCATTGAAAAATGTAACGACATTACAAATTAATCCTGTCTTTTTTGAATATTCTCTTTCAAGTTCTCTTATTTTATCCTGTCTCTTCTGGACTTTTTCTTCATCTGTTTTACCTGATTCGAATGCAGATTTTATTTGATCTGTTACATCTTCAATTAAAACGAGCTGGTCTATATAAAGATTAGGGACTTTTCTTTCTTCTTCAAGTGTTTTAGCAAAGAAACCATTTTCGGGTAAATTTTCACCTTCTCGATTGACTTGATCAAGCGCACCTCTGACACAGTGATGGTTTGTCATAACCAATCCATCTTCCGATACAAATGAGGCTGAACAACCAGGCAATCGTAAAGCAGCCAATCGAGCATTTTCAAACCATTCATCGGAAGGAGAAAAATTATATTGTGATTCAAAATACTTCACTGGTGGAAAATCAAAAGTCCACATCTTACCATTGTCAAAAGTACCTGCTTTTACATTTTCAAATCCTGGTTGCTTTTCATAAACATAATCTTTTGTTGTTGAGCAACCAGCTAAGAAAAGAAATGTAAAGAAAATTGCCAGAACAATCTGGTATGATTTTCTCTTATTCATTTGAAGCTCCATTTGTTTGTTAATAACTCTAATGATTTGATTCATTTATATATTTGAACGTTTTGAATAATACGGAAACAAAAGAGTATCGTTTCATACTAAAAAGACATCTACAGGTTTATTAATCAACCCTTTCTGATAAGCTTTATCGAATAGAAGCTTTAAAGCTCTCTCACCAGCCTGACCCATATCAATAGTCAAATCATTCACATACATTTTTATAAACTTTTCACCAAGCTGGAAATCCAATCCCCTGCCAAATTTTAATGCATACTTAACAGCGTCATTAAGATTTTTGTAACCATACTCGATTGACTCTTTTAATTTGAGAGAAATCTTTTGAGCTAATTCAATTCCAAGATCTCTTCGCACAACATCAAGTCCTAGTGGTAGAGGTAATCCAGTTTCATCCTGCCATAGAAGTCCAAAATCTAAAATTTTCTTAAAGCCCATTTGTTCATAAGTAATTTGTCCTTCGTGAATAACAATTCCTGCATCAACTTCACCATTTTGAACAGCATTCATAATTTCATCAAATGGCATAGCAACAGGAATGAAATCATCAAGATAAATTTTAGCAAGTAAAGTTGCTGTTGTAAAATCACCAGGATGAGCAATCTTTTTATTTTTCAAATCACTTAATTCATAATTTTGTTTACTGATGACAATTGGACCATAACCAATACCCATACTTGCGCCTGTACGCATAATAAAATATTTATCTTCTACATAAGGATAAACATGAGCCGAGATGGCTGTAACTTCGAGTTCGCCACGCATTGCTCTAATATTGAGTGATTGAATATCTTCCAGAACATGCTCGATTTTGTAATCATCAATTTTAACAAAATCGAATGCCAGTCCATAAAACATAAATGCATCATCCGGGTCGGGGCTATGTCCTACGCGTAAAATTTTATTAGTCATACCTACCTATCTTTAATTTTGAATTTAATCTTAATAATTTGAGAAAAATTTTTTCAGTTTTTCAAACTGAATAACATTACAAATATAAAAGTAATTGAAATTAAATAGGTAAAGTTTATGATTATAGTAATGACACAAGATGCAAAGCATGAAGAGATCGAGAAAGTTTTGATGCTCGTGCAAAAACTCGGTTTAGAATTTTCAATCCTAAAAAATGAAGAGAAGACCATAATACTTACTCAACCTGATTATGAGATTAATTCCGGTTTATTTAAATCTTTACCAAAAGTCGAGTATGTTGTCTCAATCAATGAGGACTACAGATTAGTTTATAAAAATATTAATAATCTTGAAACAAGAATTAAAATTGGTGATGTAACTATAGGAGGAAAAGAATTAACTATCATTGCTGGACCCTGTTCAATTGAATCGAAAGAACAGTTGTTTAGAATTGCAAATCATTTGAAAAAATCTGGTATTAAAATCATTAGAGCCGGTGCATTTAAATTCAGAACAAGTCCATACTCATTTCAAGGTTTAGGATATAAAGGACTGGAATTATTAAGAGAGCTCAAAGAAGAAACAGGATTACTAATCATTTCAGAAATTCTTGACCATCACGATATCAACGAATTCGAAAAAGTAGTTGACATTCTGCAAATAGGTGCAAGAAATATGCACAACATAAATTTGTTGAAGGCTGCTGGAGAATCTAGATTACCTGTCCTGTTGAAAAGAAGTTATTCAGCAACACTGAAGGAATTTTTATTCAGTGCTGAGTATATTCTGATGGGTGGAAATAAAAATGTAATTCTCTGCGAAAGAGGTATAAGAACATTTTCTGATTTTACAAGAAATACTCTCGATATAAGTATAGTCCCCGCTATCAAACAAAGGAGTCATCTGCCTGTAATTGTTGATCCAAGTCATGCAACTGGAAAAAGAGATCTTGTTGTACCAGTAAGCTTAGCCGCAATTGCTGCAGGTGCGGATGGATTAATCATTGAAGTTCATCATGAACCAGATTTAGCTTATTCGGATTCAGAACAGGCAATAAGACTCGAACAGTTCGATGATTTATTAGAACGAGTAAAACGAATTGCTGAACCTTTAGGAAGAAAATTGTAATTATGAAATTTCAGCTCTCCATTAAAACTCAAAAATCAATTTCATATCCAGTAATAACAGGCAAAAACAACTTTAGAAATTTAAGAACTCTCATTGACAGTAAATTAAATCCTGATAAATCAATAATCATTACGGATGAAAATGTTTACTCTTTATATGAGGATAAAATTAATAATGAATTAATTAAATCTTCAGATAATTTTGAAGTGATTGTAATTCCTTCTGGTGAAAAAAGTAAATCACAAAGAACAAGAGATGACCTCGAAAACAAAATCATTGATTTAAAACCATCAAGAAATACATTAATAATTGCAATTGGTGGTGGAGTTGTTGGGGATATTTCTGGTTTTCTTGCATCAACCATATTACGAGGAATTCGATATGTTCAGGTTCCAACAACAATTATTGCTCAAATGGATAGTTCAATTGGAGGCAAAACAGGTATCAATACAAAACACTCAAAAAATTTAATTGGCACATTTCATCATCCATCTCTGATTTTAGTTGATTTTGATTTTATCAAAACTTTACCGGATGAAGAATATTTCAATGGTCTTGCTGAAATCTTAAAATCTTTATTAATTGGTTCTTCATCTGATTTTGAATTTCTCGAAAGAAATTCTGATTCAGTTCTATATAGAGAAGAAACTGTGATAAATAAATTAATTGAGCAATCAATTAAAATTAAAATCAATGTCGTTTCAAAAGACCCTGATGAAAAAAATCTCAGGAAAATATTAAACTTTGGTCACACAATTGGTCATGCAATTGAATCTTTAAGTTCATATAAAATCAAACACGGCTTTGCAATAGCCGAAGGTATGATTGTAGAAAGTTATTTATCATTTTTACAAAATGGATTAAGTGAAGTAGATTTATTTAGAATTCAATATATTGTCGATAAATTAAAGCTTGATAAACATTTTCGACGGAAATTAGATTTTAAAAAAGTATATGGAAAAATGACTTACGATAAAAAACGAATTAATGATCAAATTACTTTTTCCCTTTTGCGTAAAATTGGAAAATGTGATTACAATAAAATTGTCTCAAGAGAAAATGTAGAACTTGCATATAATCATTGATTATGATTGTCTTATCATACCAACCTGTATCATACCGCGAATTCAAAAAAGTAATTAAATGTGGACTCGAGTTTGGTGCCGATATACTTGAAGTGCGCGGGGAAAAAATTAATCATAAAGAACTAATTAAAATTTTAAACGATAAGACTCTTCCAAAAATTTTTACCTACCGATTAAATCAATTTTCTTATTCAAAAATTAAAGATGTATCCAAAAAATATCGAATAGCTCTGGAATCAGGTATAGAGTACATTGATGTTGATATAAATCTCGGAAAATCTTTCATCAATAAATTGAAAAAAGAAATTAACAAAACAAAGTTGATTCTTTCTTATCACAATTATGAAAAAACGCCCAAACTAAAGTATCTGATTCAAATTTTAGATTATTCGAGAAAAATATCCTCTGATTATTACAAGATTGTTACTTATGCAAATTCTTTTAATGATAACTACTCAATTCTAAAATTACTTGAAATTGCCAGCAAAAAATCTATTCCGTTAATTGCTCATTGCATGGGTGAATATAGCAAATCGGGAAGAATACTTGCTTATAAAAGTGGTTCACTATTTTTCTATTCATCAATGAAATCAAATTCTGAAACTGCATCGGGACAAATCCCACTTGAATATCTTACGACAATTTTTAAAATAAAAAACCTTTATCCTTCAACAAGAGTTTATGGAATTGTTGGTAATCCATTGAAACAAAGTAAAAGCTGGCTTTTCCATAATTTTGGTTTCAACCAAACTGGAACAAATGCGATTTATCTTAATTTCCCCGTTAATGATCTTGAAACATTTATGGATTATTTCAAAAGTTATATTCGCGGGATTAGCATTACAATTCCTTTCAAGGAAGAAATTCTCAAACTGCCCAATGTATCATCAAAAATTATAAAAGAAATTGGCTCTGCTAATACGGCAATTATTAAAGATTCAAAACCTGTTTTGTTCAATACAGATTATCTCGGTTTCAAGGAGATAGTTAAGGGAGAAAAGCTGCTTCAAAATTCTAAAGTACTCATAATTGGTGCAGGAGGCTCAGCAAGAACTGTTATCTATACATTGAAGAAATTCGACAACGAGATTTTTATCATCAATAGAAATTTCGAAAGAGCAAAAAATCTTGCCGATGAGATGAATGTTCAGGTAATAAAGGATAAAAATAAACTCCCCTCTCAAATGGATGTAATCATTAATACAACACCAGGGAATAATTTATTTATGTTGAATCTTGTGAAAAAGATATTTGCAGAGAAGAAAATTAAACTCGTTGTTGATCTCGATTTGAATTTTAAAGAATCAAAATTGGTTTCAATGTGTCGTCAGAAAAAAATTAAATTGATAAATGGTTTCGAATTCTTTATTCATCAAGCAATTCATCAATTTAAAATTTTTACCGGCAAAAGCCTTTCGATAAGGAAAGCAAGAAAGTTTCTACTGGAGAATTACGATAAGCAGTTTTGATTATGTTTAATTTTACACCACCAGGTTCAAAAAGTCACGCCAATCGTTCGTTAGTATTAGCTGCATTAGCAAATGGGAAATCAATTCTCAAGAATTTTCCTTTTTGTGAAGATACTATTTATATGCTTAATGGTTTGAAAAAATTAGGAGTAAAAATTGAAATTGAAAATGATACTATAATTGTTAATGGAAAAGATGGAAAATTCTCAATTCCTCAAACAAAAATTTACTGTGGAAATGCAGGAACAACTTTTCGATTTTTAACTGCTCTATCAATACTAAATGATGGAGAAGTAATTCTTACAGGTTCAAAAAGAATGACTCAAAGACCAATTGGTGAACTTGTCGAAGCATTGAAACAATTAAATGTAAAAATTGAATCAACAAATGGTTTCCCACCGGTCAAGATATCTGGTGGTGAATTTAATCCGTCTAAAGTAGAAATTAATTCTAAAGTTAGCAGTCAGTTTCTTTCTGCTCTTTTACTGATAATGCCAGTCCTTGGAAAAAATTTTGAAGTTGAATTGAAAGGTTATTTACCATCGCTACCATATGTTAAGATGACTCTTCAAACATTAAAGCAATTTGGAGTTAATGTCTCTCATAAAAATTTCAAAAAATTTTATTTGACTAAAGACTTGAAACTAAAGCCGGCAGAAATTATAATTGAAAGTGATGCATCATCTTCAACATATTTTTTTGGTTCAGCTGCAATATTAAAAAAGACAATTAAAGTAAATGGACTCAACAAAAATTCAACACAGGCTGATATTAAATTCATCAAAGTACTCGAGAAAATGGGCTGCTCTATTGAGTGGGGCAAGAACTATGTTAAATTAAAAGGAAAAAAGCTTAAAGGTATCTCGATTGATATGAACGACGCACCCGATTCAGTTCCAGCACTTGCAGTTGTTGCAATTTTTGCTGAAGGCAAAACTCTAATTAGAAACATCGAAAACTTGCGTTACAAAGAATCAGATCGAATTTCTGCGATTGCAAACGAACTAAAAAAACTCGGTGCAACTGTAAATCAAGGTTTTAATTATTTAGAAATTATTCCATCAAAACAATATTCCCCTGCTGTAATTAACACTTACAACGATCATCGCATCGCTATGAGTTTTGCAATCACCCAGTTAAAAATACCAGGAGTTAAAATTAAAAATCCCGATTGCGTAAAAAAATCTTATCCTAATTTTTGGTTAGAGTTCAACAAATTGAGAGAAGCTTACAAAGTATGAATATCGTTTTAATTGGATTTAGAGGAGCTGGCAAAACTGCATTAGCCAGAATTTTATCTGAAAAACTTCAAATGCAACTTTTCTCAATCGATAAAATGGTGGAAGAACAAGAAGGCAAACGCATAAGAGAAATAGTTGCAGAAAAAGGATGGAATTATTTCCGTGAGATTGAATCACAAATAGTTGAGAAAGTCTCAACTTATGATAATTCAATTATCGATACTGGCGGTGGAGTGGTGGAAAATCCAACCAATATCGAGAACCTCAAAAAAAATGGTTACATAATTTATATCCAGGCAAGCTTAAAAGATATCAAACATAGAATCTTAAACGACCCTGACCGTCCAAAATTAAATCCAACTCTCGATGCTGAAGATGATTTAAATCTCACATACAATAGACGCATTCCACTTTATGAAGAATATGCTGATTATCGTGTCAATACATCGACAACTCCACTTGAGAAATGTGCTGAACAAATTATAAACTTTGTCGGAATGTAAAGAAATATTTTCTCAAATCTGGATTAATTTCATCGAAGATTTAAGCTCAACAACATGTGTCATGCTTTTTCTTCGATTAATTATATGATTTTATTTTATCATTTTGAGTATGACTGAGGAGGACAAAAAATCAGGTTACATCTTCAGCTAAAAAAAGAGAAATCTTTTTACAACTAAGTTCCAATTTCATTCAAGCCTACTTTAATATTCTTTATCGCATTATTAATTTTTTTTAGTAGTTTCAAAAAAAATATCAACAAAAAAGAGAGAGTTAAAATGAAAAACATATTAATTCTTCTTTGCCTTTTCATTTTTCAAACATCAATTGCACAACTAAAATCACCAGAGGAATTTCTCGGATTTCCTGTTGGTGCTGATTATAAAATTGCCGATTACGAGACCATTCAAAATTATTTCAAACATCTTGCATCAAATTCTAAAATGATTGTTTATGAAGAGATTGGAAAGACTGTCCAGAAAAGAGATATGTTTATGGCAATTATCAGTACTGAAGACAACATTAAAAATCTTGAAAAGTATCGACAAATTTCAATCAAATTATCCGATCCAAGAAAAATTACTGATAAAATTGCTAAACAACTTTCTTCAGAAGGGAAAATTGTCGTACTGGTAACCTGCAATATTCATTCAACTGAAATTGCATCTTCTCAAATGTCAATGGAACTTGCTTATAAACTCATTACAAAAACAGCACCTGAAAAAACTAACAAAGCACTCAACGATGTAATTTTTATTTTAATGCCTTCAATAAATCCAGATGGGACAACGATGATTGTTAAATGGTATAACAAATACTTGGGCACTGAGTACGAAGGAAGCCCAATGCCATGGCTTTATCATGATTATGCAGGACACGATAACAATCGCGATTGGTTTATGTTTAATTTACCTGAAACAAGAAATGTTATAGAAATCGCTTACCGAAAATGGATTCCTCAAATATGGCTGGATGAACATCAAATGGGAAGTAGCGGAGCAAGACTTTTTCTTGTTCCTTATAAAGACCCACTCAATCCGAATGTTCATCCTTATCTCTGGAGATGGCAAAAAGTTATTGGCGGAATTACTGCTCTGGATCTGGAAAAACAGGGCTACAGCGGAATAATTGATCAAGCAATGTTTGAAGGTTGGTGGCAAGGTCCTGCCAGTGATTGTGGTTTATGGCATAATCAAATTGCTCTTCTCTCTGAAATGGCAAGCTGCAATATTGCAAGTCCAGTTTATATTGACCCATCAGAGATTAAAGCTACACCGGAAATCACTACTTATGATATTAGAACCAACTACCCGAATCCATGGCGTGGTGGCTGGTGGAGATTAAGAGATATTGTTAATTACGAACTGGCTTTAACATTTAGTCTAATTGATATTGCTTCACAATTTAAGGAAGATATTTTATACGATTACTATTTAATGGGCAAAGATGCCGTTGAAAAAGGCAAAGCTGGAAATCCATTTGCTTATGTTATTCCGACCAGACAAAATGATCCGGTTACAGTTTCTAAAATGATTGAAATACTTCAAATGGGTGGTGTAGAAGTTCACTTTTCAAAAAATGAATTTAAAATTGAGAATGTAATTTATCCTGCTGAAAGTTATGTTATCTTTTTATCACAACCTTACGGTAGATATGTAAAAGATTTATTTGAAGAACAATTTTATCCTGATCTACGAAAATCAAAAAAAGAACCACCAATTCAGCCTTATGATGTTGCAGGCTGGACATTACCATATCTGATGGGAGTAAAATTTTTCACAATCGATAAACCTTTTGAACTTGAAACCGAGCTTCTAAAAGATGCCAATTATCCTCAAGGAAAAGTTTTATCTAAATCCGGAAAATTTTTTATTGTCAAAGCAGGACAAAATATTAACAGCACTCTGATTAATCGCCTTCAGAAAGAAAAAATTCCAGTCTACTGGAATACAGAAAAAATTGTTTTAGATGGAATTACTTTTAATCAAGGTTCGGTAATATTTCCAGTAAATCCTCAGTCATTAAAACTCGTTGATAAATTTGCTGATGAACTTCATCTCGAGATTCGTTCACTTGAAAATGTTGATCAGAAAATTTTGAAGCAGATCAATAAAGTTCGAATCGGTCTTTATAAACCTTTCACGGCAAATATGGATGAAGGATGGACAAGGCTTCTTCTCGAAAATTTTGAATTTGATTTTGTCTCTATGGAAAATAAAGATTTTAAAACCAAACGATTGAAAGATAAATATGATGTCATCATCATACCAGAAATGAGTGCTGACTTAATCAAAGAAGGAAAATACACAGGCGAACGAGCGAGATTTAATCGACCAAAGCCTCCTGAATATGATAGTGGTATTGGTAAAACAGGCGTTGAAAATCTCAAAACTTTCATTGAAAAAGATGGCGGAACACTTATTACATTCGGTGAAGCCTGCAATTTTGCCATTGAAGATTTAGGACTCAGAGTGACAAATGTTTTAAAAAATGTGAAGAGTGATGAATTTTTCTGTCCAGGTTCTTTACTTCGAATTTCTATTGATAATACAAATCCAATTGGTTATGGATTTGAAGAAGAGACAATTGCTTATATGAATGATAATCTTGCGTTTGCAACAACAATACCTTTTGGTCAATATGATCGAAGCATCATAGCAAGATTCCCCACAAAAAATCTATTGAAATCAGGATTTCTTTCAGGTGAAGATTATTTGTACAATCGAGCGGCAATAGTCAATGTAAAACAGAAAAAAGGAAATGTTGTATTGTTTGGAGTTAAAGTTCAGAACAGACATCAAACATTTGGTACATTCAAATTCTTATTTAATGCAATTCATTCAGCTGGTATGAATTAGATTTTTGAATGAAGAAGGTTTCATAAAAAAATTGCAATGGCAACAGAGAATTCTAAAACTTTTTGATTCATTTCAACTCTGTGCCATTGCAATTTAGAACTAAGTTCCGACAAAAAAATTCTATTCAGGTTTATTCAACTTTATAATCAATATACTTATCAGGAATTTTATCGAATGAATTTTTATCCTTCACATAAAAATCAAACCACTCCATAGTTCGTATTGCATAATCAAGTCTTGATTGAGTCCGGGCATTACCATGTCCCTCACCAGGATAAAGAATTAATCTTACCGGAACTTTGTTTAATGTTTTCAATGCTCGATACAATTCCATTGATTGAGTTACACTAACTCTCGGGTCATCTTTACCATGAAGAATTAATATTGGTGTATTACAATTAGTTGCATATTTGAGTGGACTTCTATCCCAGACTAAATCAAAATCTTCCCACGACCAGATTCTCCAGTGAACATAGTAATCTTCAAAAGGAATATCGGTAGTTCCTCTTTTCGAAATTTGATTCGAGATACCAACGAACATAACAGATGCTGCAAATCTATCAGAATACTTTGTTGCAGCCCAGGCGGAGAAATATCCACCATAACTTCCACCACCGATTCCTACTCTATCCTTATCAACAAAACCTTTTGCAATTAAAAAGTCAATTCCATCAATTACATCGTCAAATTCTTTTCCACCCAAATCTTTCTGACACATTTTTGAGAATTCAACTCCACGACCAGTACTTGCACGATAGTTTGGCATAAAAACAAAATAACCACGAGCTGCAGCCATTTGTCCCCAGCTACCGTATGAAGTTACCCAGGCATTTTGATCAGAGCTTTCAGGACCACCATGAACATTAACTATTAATGGATATCTTTTTCCTTCTTCGTAATTCAATGGATAAATCAAAACACCGGTAATTTCAAGTCCATCTCGTGCAGAGTATCTTATTTCTTCCTGTTTTGCAAATTTTACATTGTCAAGCCATGGATTAACATTAGTTAAACGTTTAAATCCTTTTTTCTCATTAAATGAATAAATTTCATTGGGATGATTATATCTGCTAATTACCAGATAATAATTTTGTGAATTTTTATCATAAATTACTCGGCGAACAACTGTGTTTTTAGGAGTAATCAGTTTTCGTTTAGGAGCATTTAGACCCTGTTCACTCAATGGTAAATCAACACCTTCTTCAGCAGTAAATAGCAATGTTTGATTATCTTTCCACCCAACCCAGGTAACAGTTCCTTCAAATTTATCGGAGTAATTTCTCAGGTCAGAAAATTTCTTTCCTTTGTTCGGTATTTCAATCACATACATACTGCTTGAGGCTGGATCATAAATATCAACAGCCGAATTGAATACTAAATTTCTGTCATCCGGACTGAATTCAAAATTCCCAAGTTTACCGGGATTATCAATCAATAACTCTTTACGATAATCTATTAAATCAATAAGATGAATTCTTTTAAACATGTAAGAATCATCAACAAGATTTCTTGGTGCAATTGCCGCAGCAATATATTTGCCAGTATTTGAAACTACAAAATCAAAAACAGTGCAATCACTTGTAACTTGTTCAGTTTTCTTTGTTTCAAGATTATAAGAATACAAGTTGATATGCTGCCAGTCTTCCTCATAAATAATTTGATTAAATCCTTTACGAATTAAATTTTTCAATTTTTCTGGAACTGGATTTTGAGCAGTATAAAAAATTCTTTTTCCATCTGGATGAAATTTGAACTGGATAATATTTTCGGTGGATTCAAACAATTTAAATTTTTCACCACCATCAACTGGAATTGCATAAACTTGAGTCGCTTTATCATTTTCAAATCTTCCAGTAAAAGCAAGCAATTTCCCATCAGGTGAAAATGAAATATTGCCCACACTAACTTTACCTTTTACATAAGCTCGCTGATTACTTCCATCACTATTCATCAAATAAAGTTCACGATAAGCAAAACCAGGTTCGTCATTTACATCCCGAGGAACAATAACAGTATAAGCGATTAATTTTCCATCGGGAGAAAGAGTAACTTCTCCAATCGACTTAATCTTTACCACATTGTATGGAGTAATAATTGTATCTACTTGAGAATTTGCACTCAGTGTAGAAATAATTATTAATGAAAATATCAGGAAAAATATTTTCTTGATTTGCATAGTTTACCTCATTATTTGTTTTGGTGGAGAAATGATTTTATTTCTTCTCTTACTTTATCAATATTACAATTTACTGATAAATGTCCACAATCATCATCTAAAATTAAAGTCTTACAATCCACAATTTTTGCAAATTCAAAGGAAGATGATGGATGAAGAATATGGTCTTGTCTGGATATGATTAAAAATAATCTGGCTTTAATATGATTTTTCAAATCTTCTTTTGAATTAAATCCTTTTGAAATGTCATGGGAAATCATAGCCCGGAGCTGATAAAGATAATCGTAACTATTCCAGTATGAAGGTGGAGCTTTATCGAAACTTCTAAGTACTTCATCAAATTTTTCTTTTGGATTGTTTTTAACATACCAATCAGGTGTTCTCGCCACAAGTTGAGTAAGCATATTAATAATCTTGAAAATCTCTTTTTCACTCATCCCATATTGATGAGCTGATACAATCAATTGCTCTCGTGTCGACCAGAGAAGCATATCATACGAACTTGACCAGGGAGTTGGAACATAAGCTATAACTTTTTCAACAAAATCGGGATAAGAAACAGCAAGCTGAAGCACCTGCATACTTCCCATCGAACCACCAATAGCAGCATAAATTTTTTTCAAACCAAAATGTTCTTTCAAAAGTCTGTATTGAGTTTCCACAATATCCCGCATTGTGAATTGTGGAAATTTTTCATTTCTCTGTTTTTCACTATTTGATGGTGAAGTGGAAATTCCATTACCAAGAGCATCAACACAAATAATAAAATAATCTGTCGAATCAATTAATTTATCTTTTCCATTGCTAATCAAGTTCTCAAGCATTTGACTTGTCCCACCAAACCAGGTCGGGTATAAAATTACATTCGATTTATCTTCATTCAATTTTCCATAAGTTCTGTATCCAATTTTACAATCATAAATTATCTCTCCACTTTCGAGTTTAAAATCACCAAGATGAGCAAATTTTTGCTGACCTGTTAAGTTTGAAATTAGAAGAGAAAAAATGAGAATGAATGTCTTTAGTTTTTTCATTGCCGTGCCTTATTTGTTATGATATTTCTTTTCTCCAGCTTCAATTCTTAAGTTTATGAAATCTTCTTCACGTGGAATTGCACATGAATAGATTGGAGTATAAGCACAATAAGGATTAAACGCTTTATTAAAATCCAGTACATAAATGTGTTCAGGGTCAGTTGATTCTTCTTCTACATCAAGATATCTCCCAACTTCATAAGTTTCGTCTCCGGTAGTCAAATCACGAAACCATACAGCAAGATCATTTCGAAGAAACTCTTTTCCCTCTTTGATTGATGTTTCTGGATATTTGTAAACATTTAACTTGTATGTTTTTCCTTTGTATTTAAACTGGAAATAACCATACTTAATTTGAGTTCTTTCTTCACCTTTTGTACCAAGCACGATTACAGTTTCAGGTAGAGCATAACGATATAATTTGGATCTAAAAACAAATTCAGGATTTACTTCAAAATATTTTAATCCGGTAAATTGTACGGATTTATCTCGATTAAAAGGTGAATCTGGATCGTATCTAAAAATTGAATCCTTTGTCTCTCTGAATGTTTTAATTTCTTTCAAGTATTCCGGGTCAATTTCTTTTTTCGAACATGAGATTAAAATTAATGATGCAATGAAAAATAAAATTAACCTTTCCATCTTACACCTTACTTTTTTCTTGTTCATATCAAATTAACATCTGCATTTTGTGATTTTAAAAGTTATAAATTAATTCATAGAAATTTATAGATGTTACAAATTATAAGAGTTATAAAATATAAGACAGCTCTACTAAACAATGAATATTTTACTTTTTTCTTTTTACCTGACGAATTTCATTGACAGGAGTTAGAGGATTTTTTCCTTTGAGAACACGAACAACATTACTGGCTGCCAGTTCAGCCATTTTGTTTCTTGTTTCAACCGTTGCACTGCCTATGTGGGGTAGAAGAACAACATTTTTCATCTTTAATAAGTCTTTAGTGATTTTTGGTTCGAATTCATAAACATCAAGTCCGGCAGCAAATAATTTTCCAGATTTTAATGCGTTCACAAGTTCTTTTTCATTCACTACTTCGCCTCTTGCTGTATTAATTAATATGGCTCCATCTTTCATTGTATCAAATTCTTCTTTATCAATTAAATGATAAGTTTCTTTATTTAAAGGAGTATGAATTGATATGAAATCAGATTTTTTTAGAAGTTGTTTTAATGATGTGAATTTTGCTCCAGTAACTTTTTCAAATTCGGGGACTCTTTTTTTATCGTAATAAAGAATCTTCATTCCAAAGCCAGTTGTTCTTTTTCCAAAGGCTTGCCCGATTCTTCCAGCTCCGATTATCCCGATTGTTTTATTTTTCAAATCTTTACCAAGCATCAAATCGGATTGCCAGATTTTAAATTTGCCTTCTCGAGTAAATTGATCAGCCTCAACGATTCTTCTTGCACAAGCAAGTAAAAGTGCAAAAGCCAGGTCAGCTGTTGCATCTGTTAAGACATCAGGAGTATTGGTTACCCATATTTTTTTCTGAGTTGCATATTCAACATCAATATTATTAAAACCAACTGCATAGTTTGAAATGATTTTCAATTCAGGAAGAGCCTCTATTATTTCTTTATCAATCTTATTTGAAAGAAGGCAAAGTAAGGCATCACAACCTTTTGCTTTTTTGATTAATTCATCTTTTTTAATCGGTAAGTAATTTTTGTATTGAATAACCTCAATTCCATTTTTCTTTAAAATTTCAATTCCTATTTCTGGAATAATTGAGGTAACAAATACTTTCATAAGAGCTCTCCATTCTTATTGATTATAATTAGCAGAATTAAAAATTTATTCCTCCCTCTATTCTTAATCAAATTATCAAGCTCAGGTGATTAACTCCACAAAAGAACTTCCAGTTTTTTATTACTTAAACAACATATTCACAATGAATGTCGCACCAAGAATACCAGCAACATCTGCCATTAAACCTACTGGTAATGCATATCTGGTTTTTTGAATATTAACTGCACCGAAGTAAACAGCAAGGACATAAAAAGTTGTTTCTGTGCTTCCATAAAAAGTAGAAACCATAATTCCCAGTAGAGAATCTGGTCCATGAGTTTTAATTATTTCTGTCATTATTCCAAGTGAACCTGAGCCCGAAAGTGGTCTCATCAGAGCCATAGGTAACGCTTCTGCAGGCATACCAATTAGATTCGTAACAGGAGTTAAAACATAAATAAGTAAATCCATTGCACCACCAAATCTAAAAATCCCAATTGCAGCAAGCATTGCAACCAGATACGGGATTATTCTTACGGCAACATTAAATCCTTCTTTAGCACCTTCCACGAATTTTTCATAGACTTTAACTCGCTTGATTAATCCAAAAGTGAGAAATGAAAAAATCAAAAATGGAATTGCGAGAATTGAAATGTAGCCAATAACTAATTTAAAAGTTTCTGGATTAAGCCATTTAAAAAAACTTCCAAAAAATTTTCCAGCTGGAGTAAGAATTGAAAGTAGAATCACTAAAATTAAAGTTGAGATTAAAGTAAGACTTTTTTTTCTTGATTTAATCCAGCCAGAAAAATCTTTTTTGATTAACGGATAATTAGAAAAAATTTTTGCTGCCGTTACTCCAGTAATAGTTGCACAACTTGCACCAAAAATAGATGTTCCAATTATGATTGCTGGATCAGATGAACCTGCAGCAGCACGAATTGCAATAGCTGTTGCTGGAATTAGAGTTAAACCTGCCGTATTAACTGCAAGAAACATACACATTGCATCAGTTGCTGTATCTTTTTGTGGGTTAAGTGAATTCAAATCTTCCATAGCTTTTATTCCAAATGGTGTTGCTGCATTGCTCAAACCAAGCATATTAGCCGAGATATTCATAATCATCGAACCCATTGCTGGATGATCCTGAGGTACATCAGGAAAAAGAAATTTTGTAATTGGTCGAACACTTTTAGCTATAATCTTAATCAATCCAGCTTCTTCTGCAACTTTCATCACTCCTAACCAGAGAGCCATAATACCAATTAAACCAATAGCAATCTGAACAGCTGTATTTACAATATCCAGCAAACCATTCGTCAGACCTTTCATTTTCAAGAAACTAACTTCTTCAAATTTTGCCTCGAGAATTAATTCAGACTCGAATTGATTTTTCACAACAAACTCGGCAATCAAATCATTCTTCTCACCAGAAGCTTTTGCCATTGTTTTCCATATTTCAGGAACACCATCATTGATTGTAATTAACAATCTCCCTTTATTTTCATCACTGAATATTATCTTCGCAGGAAGCTCAATATTTTGATTGTGTTCAGTCTGATAGAATGAGTTAAATTTTTCTTTCTCGATAAAAATTAATCCCTGGTCTTCTTTTTCAAAACCTTTTGTTGTTGAGTAATAATTAATTTCTAACCATTTCTTATTACGATATTTATCCTGTGCAATGTCTTTTGCATCAAAATATAAAGCTGTTCCTACACCGAGAATAATTAAGGCAATCCAGACATAGTTTAGCATATATCACCTCATATTGTGATTTGGATTTTGGTATTAGGATTATTCAAAAAGTCCAGTACTATCAAAGGCTCTCCACGACAATGTTTTTACAATTTAAGTTTTGTCCTCAATTTTTTTGAATCTCATGTTGCATCTAATGCTTAATTACCTGAACACCACTCACCATCAATTTCGAAAGAATATTTCTATCAATCTCTCATTTAAATGAATAGTCTTAAAAGTGTTATACAGAATTCGTCTCTTCATAATAAACTGAATTCCTTAATTAATAAAAGTAATTTTTCTTCTAAACGGGAATGAATGATTACCGTTAATATTCCGAACAACAACTTTCAATTCGTAAACTCCCGTTTTTGTTTTAGGGTCAAGAGGTATTATTAATTTCTTTTCATTTTTATTAATCACAAATTTTGCATTCACATTTTGAGAATCAATCTGAGCAATATAAAACGTTGTATCAATCCCTTTATTCTGATCATCTATGAAAACATCTATCTGTTTTCGATTTGAAATAGAAATAGTATCTGAAGGAATTGATAATCTCACTATTCCCTGTCTCAAATATCTTCCCAATCCTCGAAAAATTCCCCACGCCTGTATTTGATTAAATTCATCAATCGCAAGTCGTTGTTCTTCATATGCACTTGTATGAAAAGCACACTCGATAAGAATTCTTGGAGAATTAGTTTTTCTAAGAACTGAAAAACCAGCTTTTGGATAAATTAAATAATCCGAATAAGTTCCATCGAATGAACCAAGTCCACCACTATTTCCCATTGCAAAAGCTAAATCTCTCTGAACGTAACGTGCAATATCATGACTCGAATGATCGTATTCATAATCAGTTGTAAAAGCATGATAATAAGTTGAAGTGTAGTTGGTGTAAATATCACCCTGTCTTCCTGGTGCATTATGATGAATTGAAATAAAAATATCTGCACCCCATTCATTTGCAAGTCGAGAGCGATCATCAAGTGAAATAAAAGTATCTCGATCTCGAGACATATTTACAATTGCACCGGCTTTAGTGAGATAATCTCTTAGATATAAAGCAACTTTCAAATTAACATCAGCTTCAACTGCTAATCCCTGTGGTCCCTTATTTTTTCTATCCGTCCCACCATGACCCGGGTCGAGAAAAATTTTGAGTCCCTGAAAACTCGGTGCGAAAAATTTTATTGTTGAATCTCTTTTTTCTTCTGGATGCCAGTCAAATGGTTTGACATAATAAACATTGTAGACAATTTTTTTAGTTACACATCCAGAGAGAAAAATTATTAAAGGGAAGACCATGATGAAAAATTTTGTAGAACTCATAATACTCTCTCTTTAATTTTCAAAACTTAAAACAAAGTTAAGTAGAGTTGAACAAAAATAAGTTTTTTATTTATCAACAAAATGATTCCTGATTTTTGAAATCTACCTGCAAATTCGAGATGACCTCACTAAAAGATTTTCCTTTATAAAAAATTAAAATCAGAATCTCGTTCCAGATAAATAATGGTGGAATGAAAATCAAAATTCTTGAAAAATTTCTTATGAAAAGATTAAACACGCGAGTCAAAAAATATTTCAATTTTGATTGATTTTGTTTTCCTTGTGTAGCTCTAACTCGAAGACCAAATATTAACTTGCCAATTGTAAAGTTGAACAACAATTCAAATAAGAAAAAATAAGTCTCAAACAATAAAAGAAAAATCAGCGGGATCATCCAGACTTCATTATCATATTCTTGAATCAATCTATTAAATAAAAAAACGAAAACAATTAAAACAAAAGAAAAATCTATCAAGAAAGCCATTAGTCTTGAAACTAATAAACTTATTTTTTTAATCTGTTCAGCCATTACTTTTTGGACATTATTTTCTGAACAAGAGCAAGAAGTTCATGGGGTTTAATGTTCACATAAATGTTGTCATTTAAGATTAAAGTTGGAACGTACTTTTGTCCCTGAGTTTTCTCAATAAATTCTTTTTTGAAATCTTCATTTAGCTCAATATTCTTTTCAATAAAATTTAAGCCGTATTGTTCTAAAATCATTTTAGCAATTTTACAATTCTGACAGTCAGTTGTTGTAAAAAGTTCAATGGATAGTTTCATAGATTAAGGAGAAAATAATTTTGAATTGCCGATACACCTGAAGCTGGCTCAAATTTATAACCAACTTTTTTCAGAGCAAATTCAAGTGCTGAAATCATCGAAATCATATCGAAATCATCGTAATAACCGAGATGAGAAATTCTGAATAATTTTCCTTTGTAATTCTCCTGTCCACCTGCTACAGTAATTCCAAATTCATGTTTCAAAGCATCGTTGAATTTTTTGAATTCGATTCCATCAGGCATTAAGACAGCAGTGATTGCATTCGATGGACTTTTACTCAGAAGATTTAAGCCGAGTGCTTTTACTCCAATTCGAATTCCTTCTGCAAGTCGCGAATGACGCTTCCATACATTCTCAATTCCTTCTTGCTTTATCATTTTCAATGCTTCGTTTGCCCCAATTATTAAAGTGATTGCTGGTGTCCAGGGAGTATCTCCACTTTCAAGTGCTTTCTTTGCTCTTTTTAATGATAGATAAAAAGTTCGATTTTCAGTTTGATTTATTTTTTTCCACGCTCTTTCACTAACTGCAATAAATGCAAGTCCTGGAGGTATCATCAATCCTTTTTGAGAACCTGTTAACACAATGTCTAAATCCCACTCATCCATTTTAAGTTCAATTGCTCCAACTGAAGTAATTCCATCAACAACAATTAATGCATCAGAGAATTGATGAACTGCTCTTGAAATTTCTTTTATGTCTGTAATAGTTCCAGAAGAAGTTTCACTATGAGTAAGAAAGATTGCTTTAACTTCAGGATATTTTTTGATTAACTCAATTATTTCATCAACAGTTGGAGGATCACCCCAGTCTTTCTTTATCTCAACAGGAATTCCACCAAATGTTTTGATAAGCTGTCCCCACCTTTCACCAAATTTACCTCCATTTACGAAAATCGCTTTTTCATTTTCATTTATTACATTTGCCACTGAAGCTTCCATTGCACCAGTTCCACTTGATGTTAAAGTAAAAACATCTTGAGTGGTCTGAAAAAGATATTTTATATTTTCATTTAGTTCTGCAAAAATTTCTTTGAATTCTGGGTTACGATGATGAATGATAGATTTAGCCATCCTAAGCATAATATTTTCAGGAACAGGCGTTGGACCAGGTGTGAATAATCTTTTCTTAAACATTTTTCCTCATAAATTTTTTACAAAATTAAGAGATTACTGCGTAAAAGTTATCACTGATAATTTTTTCTGTTTCAATTTTGATTGATAAAAATTTTTGATAAGTGGTTAAAACAGATGAGTGAGCTTAGTGTTTTTAAAATGATGAATGAATTTAGAATTGCTATTATAAATTAAAAAAGACTGAAGATCCCAAGCGCTATTTCTTTGCGGGGACGACGAGACTTCCCGAATTTCATTCGGGACGACCTCCTGCGTGATCAAAAGAATATTTTACATACAATTTAAAAATAAAAAAGCTCAGAATTATCTGAGCTTCAGTGCGGGGCCGACGAGACTCGAACTCGCGACCTCCTGCGTGACAGGCAGGCGTTCTAACCAACTGAACTACGACCCCAGATTTTCAATTTTCAATTTCGTAATTCTAAATTCTTAATCCAAACTCTTAACGAACTCGCGACCTTCCCGACTTTGTCGGGACAGGCGTTCTAACCAACTGAACTACGACCCCAGATTTTCAATTTTCAACTTCGTAATTCTAAATTCTTAATCCAAACTCTTAACGAACTCGAGACCTTCCCGACTTTGTCGGGACAGGCGTTCTAACCAACTGAATTACAAAAACAAATTTTCAATTAAACTTTTTTATTTCAATTTAACTTAAAAGCGATGCAATTTTACTAAAAATTATTTTTCTAATCAAATAAATATTTCACCTAAAAATTAAAATAATCAAAAGCCACGAATTACATTAGTTGGCTTAATGAATTCGTGGCTCATTAATTCAAACAACTGGAATTGCTTCCATACTGGCTTTCAATTGATTTTCATCAAGTTTATTATTATTTAATCTATTCGATAAATAATCATCGTATGCCTGTAAATCAAAATTTCCATGACCACTTAAATTGAAAGCTATAACTTTACTCTCTCCATTTTCTTTACATCTCAATGCTTCATCAATTGCAACTTTTATAGCATGTGTTGATTCAGGCGCAGGTATGATTCCTTCAGACTTCGCAAAAATCAAACCAGCCTTAAAACATTCGTTTTGTTCAACAGCAACTGCTTCAATAAATCCTTTTTCCTTTAAGAAACTAACAGTTGGAGCCATTCCATGATACCTCAGTCCACCAGCATGAATTCTGGGTGGAATAAAAGTGCTTCCAAGTGAATGCATTTTAATTAATGGAGTAAGATGAGCTGTATCACCAAAATCATAGGTATACTTTCCAAGTGTTAGACTCGGACAAGCAGCTGGTTCAACAGCTATTACTCTATAGTTGGTTTTACCTTTTAATATTTCACCAATAAATGGAAAAGTAAATCCTGCAAAATTACTACCGCCACCGACACAACCAATCAAAATATCAGGTTTATCTCCTGCCATTTCAAATTGTTTTTTTGCTTCCAGTCCAATGATAGTTTGATGAAGCATAACATGATTTAAGACACTACCGAGAGAATAATTGGTGTCGTCGTTTGTAGCTGCAACTTCAACTGCTTCACTAATAGCAATTCCGAGAGTTCCTGGATGATCAACATTATCACTGAGAATTTTTCTTCCGGAGTTTGTCTCTTCACTTGGAGAAGGAATCACTCTGGCACCATAACTTTCCATCATTATTCTTCGATATGGTTTTTGATTGTAACTAACTCTCACCATAAAAACTTTCACTTCAATATCAAATAAAGATCCTGCAAATGCGAGAGCTGATCCCCACTGTCCTGCACCAGTTTCCGTTGTCAATCTTTTGACACCAGCTTTTTTATTATAAAAAGCTTGAGCAATAGCAGTGTTTGGTTTATGACTTCCACTTGGACTTGTGCCTTCATACTTATAATAGATTTTTGCTGGTGTATCCAAATATTTTTCAAGATTGAATGCTCGAATTAGTGGTGTGGGTCTCCATATTTTATATGCATTTCTTACTTCTTCAGGAATCTCGATAAATCTTTCTGAACTAACTTCTTGAAGAATAAGCTCCATTGGAAATAGAGCTGCAAGGTCATCAGGACCAATTGGTTGTTTTGTTCCTGGATGAAGAACAGGTGGAAGTGGTTCAGGTAAATCTGCAAGAATGTTGTAATAAAATTTAGGTATATCTGATTCATTTAAAATATATTTTTTGGATAACATGTATTCCTCCATTAATTATTAACTAATTCGTTATTGGTTTTTTTGAATTAATTGGAATTATTTCGCGATGCGATAAATCGCAATTGGTGAGATATCAGGCCTCTTGTCGAGGCCACCAGAAGAAGAGTTGCCAGTTAAATGGCAAATTTGTGAAGGACTTACTTAATTTTGATTTCATCATATCTGATGTGCAAAATAAAAATGTTAGAATAAAAGTCAAGAGTCTAGCGTATTTTTTCAAAATTTTTTTCGTTAGAATAATTTCGATTTACTCGCGCTGAACCTAATTTTATTTCAAAGTTTAATATCATCACTAAATGATTTCATTCATGAAAGAATTTTTATCCAGCCTAAAGCAAATTCTTATCAAAAGATTTTCTTTGAATAAACCTTCCTCTTCCAGGTTTACCAATAAATTGATCATCCTCAATGATTATTTCTCCACTAGATATAACTATTTCAGCTTTACCTGCAGATTCGATACCTTCGAACATTGAATAGTCAATATTCATATGATGATTAGAGGCGGAGATTGTGCGTTTTATTTCTGGATTCCAGATGACAATATCAGCATCACTTCCTACTCGAATTATACCTTTAGTAGGATACATTCCAAAAATTTTAGCTGGATTTGTTGAATTAATTTCAACCCATCTTTTCAAATCAATTTTATTTTGTTTTACACCCTTGAAAGAAAGCTCAAGCCTGTGTTCTATGACAGCTCCACCATTTGGAATTTTAGTAAAATCATCTTTACCAATCATTCGATCTGAAAAATTAAAAGGACAATGGTCAGTTGATAACACTTGCAATGTATTATCACTCAACCCATTCCATAAAAACTCTTGATTCCATTTTTCTCTGACTGGTGGAGTAAAAACAAATTTGTAATCATCATCAGTGTTCTTAGAAATATTCTCCAGTGAAAGATAGAGATATTGCGGACAGGTTTCAGCAAGTACATCTTTTTTCTTTTCTCTTGATTGTTTTATTACTCTTAATCCTTCAAGTGATGATGTATGAACAATGTAAATTGGAATATCAAGTAAACTGGCGTAAGTAATCACTCTATTTATTGCTTCAGCTTCTAATACTGGAGGTCGAGAAAGGGCATGATATTTTGGTTGAGTATAACCCCTGGATAGAGCAAATTTTATCAATTCGTCAATTATGATTCCATTTTCTGCATGAACCATAACAAGAAGATTATATTTTTTAGCTGTCATCATAATAGAAAAAATTTCTCGATCATTGAGCATCAATCTATCTGGATAGGCAGTAAAAATTTTTATACTCGTAATTCCATTATCAACAAGAAATTTAAAATCTGAATCTTCAAGAACATTCAAGTCCGTAACAATCATATGAAAAGAATAATCAATTACAGCTTTTTGTTGTGCCTTATCAATCCACTCGAAAAAAGTTTCCTTTAATCTTTTACCTTTAGATTGAGTCGGAAAATCAATAATTGTTGTCGTACCTCCAAATGCTGCGGCTACTGTTCCAGTATAAAAATCATCTCTCGATTTAATCTCGCCTGAATAAGGCATATCGAGGTGTGTATGAACATCTATTCCACCTGGAATAACAAACTTCCCCGAAGCATCAATTACTCGATCAGCTTCTTTAAAGACGTGTTCACCGACTGCCTCAATTATTCCATCATTTATAAAAATATCACCAACAAATTCTTCAGGAGGTGAAATAATAAGTCCTTTCTTAATTAAGATTTTCATTCTGCTTTCCTGCTTTTAAGTAAAATAAAAAAAAGAAGTGGCTTGTCGAAATGCCAAGCCACTTAACTATAGGAGAGAACTGATAAGGGTTAATTTGTCTTAACAACTATTTCAGGCGGATTTAGAAGATGTTTTTTGACTGCACAATTATCGGCAGCATGGATCACTGCAGCTTTATATTTTTCAGGAAAATCCGGAGGGAGTTGAATTTCAACTTCTATTTTATCAAAGAGACGTTTCTGGTAATTATAATTCATTCTCTGAATTAATTTAATTCCATCTGTTGGAATACCTCGTGCTTGACAAAATCCAAGTACATAAATACCAGCACAAGTTCCTATCGAAGCAAGAAATAAATCAAATGGTGCAGGAGCTGTACCGTCCCCACCTGCTTGCACTGGTTGATCGGTTCTAACAACTGTTCCATTAAAAATCGCATCTACTCTTTTATTGCCTGGAAAAACAATTTCCATTTCGAACATATTTTTTCCTTTTTTATGAGTAAGATGAAATTTTAATTAATTGGTTTCAAAGATTTTCAATAAAATTATAAATCTCATTTCAATGCTTGATTATTAATAATTAACAAGAAGATTTCATTTCTTAGAATAAACACAAGTCATAAATTTCAATCTTGCAAAAGAAATTTTCTCAACTTAACTTAAATTTAAATTTTAATAGCTTAACCTTATGGCATCAACTTTGTTCTAATATTAAAAACCTAATAGGTAAGATTGATTATGAAAATAATTGAAACTTCTGAACTGGATAAACTCTTCTTCATATTGAAGGAGAAAGGTTATAAATTAATTGGTCCTACTGTTGAAAGTGAAGCTCTAGTTTATTCCGAGATTCATGATTCTAAAGATCTTCCCATTGGTATAACTGACAAGCAAGCACCAGGAGTTTATAGATTAGAAAAAATTGACTCAGGCACATACTTCCATTTTACAGTTGGTCCACAATCATGGAAAAAATTTTTATATCCACCAATTCAAAAACTCTACACAGCAGTTTATAAAAACAATAAAATCGAATTTGAAAAAGAAGACAACAGCAATATTAAATACGCTTTTATTGGCGTGAGAGCCTGTGAAATAAATGCAATTGAGATACAGGACAAAGTTTTCTTTGGTGGTGAATATCAAAATAATCAATACAAAAATTTAAGGAAGAATGCTTTTATTATTGCTGTAAATTGTTCAAAGGCAGAATCCAATTGTTTTTGCACTTCCATGGGAACAGGTCCAGAGGTTAAGTCTGGTTATGATCTTGTTCTTACCGAAATAAAAAACATAAATGAACATTATTTTTTGATAGATGCTGGAAGTCAACAGGGTGAAGATATTTTGAATCAACTTTCAACTAAAGAAGCTAATTCTGAAAATATTGATGAAGGCAAGAAAGTAATAGAGAACACAAAATCACAGGTCCAGAAAAAACTTGATACAGAGAATCTGAAAGAAATTTTATTAAAAAATCTGGAGAGCCCTGTCTGGGAGGATGTAGCAAAAAGATGTTTAGCCTGTGGAAATTGCACAATGGTTTGTCCAACCTGTTTTTGTATGACAGTTGAAGATTATACTGACTTGCAAAAAACAAAAGCAGAAAGAATTCAAAAGTGGGATTCATGTTTTACACTTGAATATTCTTACATTCATGGTGGAAGTGTGAGAGTTTCTATTGGTAGTAGATATAGACAATGGCTTACACATAAACTTGCATCCTGGCACGAACAATTTGGAACATCAGGTTGTGTTGGTTGCGGAAGATGTATAACCTGGTGTCCTGTAGGAATTGATATAACACAAGAAGCCACAAAGATTAGAAAGATATCTCAATATCAAACCACTTCAATGGAGGAAAAATAAATGGAATCTCTCGAAAAAATCCTTACACAACATCCTTTTGTAGAAGGATTACCATCCGAACACATTCAATTAATTGTAGGTTGTGCTAAAAATGTTGTGTTCGAGCCAGGCAAATATCTCTTCAAAGAAAATGAGGAAGCAAATTCATTTTATATAATAAGAAGTGGAAAAGTTGCTCTTGAAATATACTCACCAGAGGTTGGTTCAATTATCATCCAAACTCTCGGTGAAGGAGATATTATTGGCTGGTCATGGATGATTCCACCATATCAATGGAGATTTGACGCAAGAGCTGTTGAATTAACAAGAGTGATTGAACTCGACGGAACCTGTCTAAGAAATAAATGTGAAATTGATCCAAAACTCGGATATGAAATTATGAAACGACTTGCCAATGTATTCGAACAACGAATTCATGCAATGAGAATTCAATTATTAGATCTTTACGGAAAAAATTAAGCAACTCATCTCTTTTCGAAAGGAACTGGATATGGATGTAATGATTCCTGCTAATTTTAAAGTTCAAAGATTTATAAAAGAAACTCACGATACATTTACACTTGAATTAAAATCGTTTGATGGTAGAAATGGATTTTCATTTGAGCCAGGCCAGTTTAATATGATTTATATTTTTGGTGTAGGTGAAATCCCAATTTCAATTAGTGGCGACCCGAATAAAAAAGGCGTTCTTGTTCACACAACAAGAGCCGTCGGAACAGTTACAAAAGAAATGGCAAAACTTAAAAAAGATGAAGTAGTAGGAATCCGTGGACCTTTCGGTAGACCCTGGCCTGTGAAAGAAGCCATTGGTAATGATATTTTACTCGTTGCTGGTGGAATTGGACTTGCTCCACTTCGTCCTGTGATTTACTATTTACTTTCTAATCGAGAATATTTTGGAAAAATTATTTTACTCTATGGTGCAAGAACTCCGAAAGACATCCTCTTTAGAAAAGAACTTGAAAAATTCAGGTCCAGACTTGATATAGATATCATTGTAACTGTAGATAGAGCAGTTAAAAATTGGACAGGCAATGTAGGAGTTGTGACTACTCTTATTCCACGTGCTCCATTTGATCCTATCAACACTACAGCAATGATTTGTGGACCAGAAATAATGATGAGATATACAATAGTCGAATTGCTGAAACGAGGACTTTCAAAAGAAAACATTTTTGTCTCAATGGAAAGAAATATGAAATGTGGAGTTGGTTTTTGTGGTCATTGTCAATATGGAACAGAATTTATTTGCAAGGATGGTCCTGTATTTAATTTTAAAGAAATTGAACATCTATTCGCAAAAAGAGAGATTTAAATATGGCTAAAACAAAGAAACCAAAACTTGCTGTCTGGAAATTTGCTTCCTGTGATGGTTGCCAACTCAGTTTACTGGATTGTGAAGATGAACTCCTTGAAGTAGCGGATATTGTTGAAATTGCAAATTTCCCAGAAGCATCCAGAGAAATTAAAGCAGGTCCTTATGATATCTCATTGGTCGAGGGTTCAATAACAACACCTCACGATGCAGAAAGAATTCATAAAATAAGAAGGCAATCAAAAATTTTAATAACCATTGGTGCCTGTGCGACTGCTGGTGGAATTCAAGCTTTGAGAAATTTTAAGGATGTTCGTGAATTCATAAATCTTGTTTATGCAAATCCAAAATTCATCTCCACACTTCAGCATTCTACTCCAATTTCTCACCATGTTTATGTTGATTATGAATTAAGAGGTTGCCCGATAAATAAATATCAACTATTAGAAGTATTAAATGCATTTATTAATCACAGAAAACCTAACATTCCAAATACAAGTGTTTGTATTGAATGCAAACGAAAAGGTATTGTTTGTGTAATGGTTGCAGAAGGAAAAGTTTGTCTTGGTCCAGTAACTCATGCAGGATGTAATGCTCTCTGTCCTTCTTACAATAGAGGTTGTTTTGGCTGCTATGGACCAAAAGAATCACCAAATACTTCATCTCTTGCAAATCAATTTGAAGAGATGGGAGCCGGTAATTCTGAGATATTAAGGTCATTTAGAAACTTCAACGCTTATGCAGATGCATTTCGTAAGGAGAGTGAAGCTTATGAAAAGTAAAACTATCAAAGTCGATTACTTAGCCAGAGTTGAAGGCGAAGGTTCACTTATTGTAAACATCAAAGGAAATCGAATAAAAGATTTAAAATTTAAGATTTTTGAACCACCAAGATTTTTTGAAGCATTTTTAGTTGGAAGACACTTCACCGAAGTTCCAGATATCACTGCCAGAATTTGTGGTATTTGCCCTATCGCCTATCAAATGAGTTCTATTCATGCATTGGAAAAAATAGCTGAATTGAAAATCGAAGGTCCAATCCGTGAATTGCGAAGATTAATCTACTGCGGTGAATGGATTGAAAGTCATATTCTTCATATTTATTTACTTCACGCACCAGATTTTCTCGGATATCAAGATGCTATACAAATTGCAAAAGACTATCCAGGTCTTGTGAAAAAAGCACTCGAATTAAAAAAGATTGGAAATGAGATTGTTAGACTTCTGGGTGGAAGAGAAATTCATCCTATTAATGTGCGGGTTGGTGGTTTCTACAGCATCCCTTCAAAATCTGAATTCCTCCTCTTACTGGAACGACTGAAGTGGGCACGTGATGCTGCAATAGAAACTGTGCGGTGGACTTCATCTCTTCCATTCCCAGATTTTGATTTTGATTATGAATTTGTCGCATTAAGACATCAAAATGAATATCCCTTTAACGAAGGTCGACTTGTTTCAAATAAAGGATTGGATATTGAAATAAGTGAATACGAATCAAATTTCTTCGAAGAACATGTAGCTTATTCAAATGCATTACATTCTGTCAATAAAAAAGGTGAACCTTATTTTGTTGGTCCACTTGCCCGCTTTAATTTGAACTTCGATAAACTCTCACCTATTGCAAAAGAAATATCTGAAGAAATTGGATTTTTACCACCAGTAACAAATCCATTCAAAAGTATAATTGCCCGTGCTGTAGAAACACTTTATGCCTTTGATGAAGCAATTAGAATAATTGAAAGCCTGGACTGGAATACAAAACCTTATATCGACTTTGAGATGAAAGAAGGAGTTGGTTATGGATGTACAGAAGCACCAAGAGGAATTCTTTATCACCGATATAAAGTTGGCAAAGATGGTTTAATAGAAGCGGCTAAAATTGTTCCTCCTACTTCTCAAAATCAAAAACAAATAGAAAAAGATCTTTACGAATTTGTTCAAAAGTATATTGATTTACCGAAAGATGAACTTCAATGGAAACTCGAACAAGCAATAAGAAATTATGACCCGTGTATTTCATGTGCAACCCACTTTCTAAAACTGGATATTACCCGAGAATAAAATCTTAAAAATGAATTATCCTCTCATTATTGGAATTGGTAATGAGTTTCGTGGTGATGATGCAATTGGTATAATTATAGCGAGAAAACTTAAGGAAGATTTTCCAGTCCTTGAAATTGTAGAGAGTCGCAATGAATTAGAACTTATCGATTACTTTATAAATTATGATAAAATAGTTTTAATTGATGCAATTGATTCAGAACAAGACGAAAAAGGTTCTATCAAAAAATTTACAATCGATAAAGATTTCGAATTTTCCAGATTAAACTTCTTTTCCTCCCATTCCATAAGTTTAAGTGAAATCTTGCAAATTGCAGAAATGATAGGTCACCTTCCCGCAACTTTAATAATACTTGGAATCAGCTGTTCTAATTTTCAGTTAGGTTCAAGCATTTCATTTGATATTGATAAAACTTACCACTTAATCAAGGATGAACTAAAAAATATCCTTGATAACTTTGATTGATTCTTAATGTTTAATATTTTGAAAATAAAAACATGAATAAATTTTCACTCGACATAATTGCATTTGGAGCTCACCCTGATGATGTTGAACTCTCTATGGGTGGGACTATTATTTCTCTGATTGAAAGAGGATTTAAAGTTGGCGTAGTTGATCTAACTCAAGGTGAATTAAGTTCACGTGGTAATCTAGAGATTCGTAAAAAAGAAACAGAGAAAGCAAGTAAGATTCTTGGCATTAACTTTCGAGAAAACTTAAAAATGAAAGACGGTAATATTGAGGTAAAAGAAGAATCCATTAAAAAAGTTGTTGAAGTAATTAGAAAATTCAAACCTCAATTGGTATTTGCACCATATTTTAGAGACCGTCATCCAGATCACGAAAATGCGGCTCAACTTATTAAAGCATCTGTCTTTTATTCGGGACTTAAAAATTTTGTAGTCAAGAATAAATCTCTTGAACCTCACAGACCAAAGAAAACATTTTATTACATGCAAACATATCCGTTCGAACCAACATTTATTTACGATATCTCGCCATATTTCGAATTAAAAATGGAAGCTGTTCTCGCCTTTTCGAGTCAATTTTATAATCCCAAATCAAAAGAACCTGAAACATTTATCTCACGACCAGAATTTTTGAATTATCTTAAAGCTCGTGCGGAATTTTTTGGATTTCAAATTGGCAAGCAATACGGTGAACCATTTTATTGTGAGGAAAAAATAGAATTTAATTTTAACACTTATCTATCTAAATAAAAGATTTAAAAATTATTAGTGAAATTAAATTAGAAGGTTAAAAATGATTCGTAACCCAAAAATCTTAAACAAAAATCGAACTGCTCTCCTTGTAATTGATGTACAGGAAAGAATTCTTCGCGTAATGCGAAATTATGAACAACTCATCGAAAACATTAATAAATTGATTAATGGATTTAAAATTCTCCAGATTCCAGTTTTTTATACTGAACAATATCCAAAGGGTTTGGGACCAACTACCGAATTAATTCTCAAGAATCTTCAACCTGAAGAAGCAATTCAAAAATTGACTTTCAGTTGCTACGGTGCTGAAAATCTCTTTTTAAAATTGAGAGATAAAAAATTAGACCAGATAGTTGTTTGCGGTATTGAATCTCATGTATGTGTGATGCAGACTGTCTTAGATTTACTTGCAAATGGATTTCAAGTAAATGTGCCAGTTGACGCAGTCTCTTCCCGTAAAGAAACAGATTACAATGCCGCGGTAATGAGATTCAGTAATGAAGGTGCGATTGTAACTACCACAGAATCTGTTCTTTTTGAATTGCTTGAAGAATGTCGATCAGACGAATTCAAACAAATTTCTAAACTTGTTAAATAGAAACTTTTATCGCCAGGTTTGCGTTGTAGTGATGTAACAATTAACAACAAACGAAAGGAATAAAAATGAAAGTTACATCACTAAAAAAAATTAAGACAATAAGCTTCACAATTTTTCTTATGGTTCTCTTCCTTTCTTTTTCAGTTCACACAAATGCTTTTGCCCAGGATAAGCAACACCAACATGGTAAACAGGAAGTAACCACAGATAAAACCTCAAAACAAAGTTCATCTGACAAAAAATCTGAAACACAGGTAAAAAAATCAGAAAAAGAAGAGCTCGTTTGTGTTGTCAGTGGTGAAGAAGCTGACCCTTCATTGAAAATGGAATACAAGGGAAAGACTTATTACTTCTGCTGCAAAAAATGCTTAAAGAAATTTAAAGACAATCCTGAGAAGTATTTAAAGTCAAGTGAGTAAAAAATTAGTTTGAATTAAATAAAAAAGCCAGACATAATGTCTGGCTTTTTTATTAACCTAATGTATATTTTAATTTCTTGATTCTTTCAGCCTTCTTAACATCGAAATGAAAAATCCCGCAACAATAATAACAGTTCCAAGCCAGACAAGTCCAACAAATGGTTTGATGCTAGCAGTGACTGCCAGGATTTCTCGTTTAATTTCCTGTTGTTGTCTTTCCACTTTGAAAGGCTCAATCTGAAGTGTAACCATTTTATCATTAGCACTTATAGAAACCAGATTTATAACAAGATTAGCTTCCTTAATTTCAACAGGATCATTTAACTTCTCACCATTTCTTATTCCATACTTTGGTTCGACTTCGTATCTAGAACCATAATTTTTCACAACTAATTTTGCACCTATTTCAAAATCACCACCAGACATCATTTTTTGCATTGCATCAGCTGGTAAATCAAATGCAACAAATTCTATTTCAGATTCACCATATTTGATTGTCTCACCTTTTTTTAACTGAAAAGTTTGACCATCAGAATGTGTACTGCTGCCATCGTCATAAGAAATTGGTGAAATATAAATGTCTTTGGTTATAAATGGGACAATATCAGGATTTCGCATAATTCCTTGATTGTATTCGCTATAATACATTACAGGTGAAGCCTTATATTTTTTTCCATCCTTTTCAATCAAAATATTAAACAAATATTTCCCATCTTGAGTTGGAGAATAACCTGTAAAAATCAATTTATATCCAAAAACATCTGCTGGTTCACCTTTGACAAGATTAACATCAATTGATTTATCATATTTTGATGATGCAATTACACCAATAAAAAGTAAAGCTAAGCCCATATGAGCAACATAAGCACCTGCTTTTTCCAGATTTCTTCTCAAAATTTTAAATGCAATTTCTGCGTTAACAAAGAATGCGAAGGATGATGCAAATGCAAAAAGAATCATCTTAAAATCTCTGACTCCCGCAAAAACCATAATGATAGTTGCAACTATTGATGCACTCAGAGAGAATACAGATTTTTTTAGTAATTCTTTCCCATCAGATGATTTCCATTTAACCAGTAAACTCAATCCATTAATTAATCCAATTAAAATTCCAAGAGGTAAGTTCATTTCGTTGTAAAATTCAATCTGTATAGATTTTCCGAATATCGGTGCGGAAGTTCCAAGAAATGTAACAAGAGCTGAAGCACCAAGAACTACAGAACCTGTGAATAAAGCAAATTCTCTCGAGAGCAGATTATTCTGTGGAGGAGTAATTTGTTTTAAGTAATTCCATCTATAAATCAATAAACCACCACCCAGCACAATAAAAGTACCCATAAAAATTAAAAGAAGTAAATAAGCAAAATAACCAGGGTCAACAAAACTGTGAACCGATGCATCACCAAGAACACCACTTCTTGTTAAGAATGTCGAGTAAAGCACAAGAACAAATGCTAAAATTACCAGAACTAAATTTGTCTTTGCAAAAGCACCAATACTATTTTCACTGGCTGTTTTTTTCTGAACAAGCATTGTATGTAAAGCGGCAACTGAAACAATCCATGGAATTAAAGATGAATTTTCAACCGGGTCCCATGCCCAGTATCCTCCCCATCCTAATACACCATATGCCCAGTAACCTCCGAGCATAATTCCGAGACCAAGAACCATTGCTGCAAAAAGTGTCCATGGTAAAGCTTGGCCAATCCATTTTTTATAATCATTTTTCATTAAAGCAGAGAAAGCAAATGCAAAAGGAACACTCATCGCTGCAAAGCCAACAAACAAAATCGGTGGATGAATTTGCATCCAGAAATTCTGAAGTAAAGGATTTAAACCTTTACCATTTATGATAAATTCATTCAATCCAATACCAGCAGAATTTAAAGCATCAACAAGTGATTGATCAATCTTCACATAATTCATTCCAGTAGAATTATCAGTAAAAAGATAATTCGAAAGAAATGGGAGATTAAAAAATTGAGGATTAATTGTATTTGCCGAAGCCATAAATGGTTCAGAATAAATCAAGGCAAATGGATTCTTAACAAGTGGAGTTATCATCAGCAATAGAAATGATAGAACTAAAGAATAAACAGACATTACTCTTGGTTCAAGATCTCCACGTGCAGCAGAATACTGCTGGAGAATAACTCCAATTATGGCCATCCATAAAGCCCAGAGTAGAAAACTTCCTTCCTGTCCAGCATAAAATGTTGAAATCAACAGACCGAGTGGTAAAGAAGTATCAGAGTAACTATAAACATATTTATATTGAAATTGATGAGTTAAAATCAAATAAAGTAAAAACACACTTGCGAGAATTGTTGAAGTTGCCATAGTGTGAAAAGCAATTCGAGCAAAATTTAAAGTATTTTGAAAACCACGAAAATTCAGAAAATACATAATTGCTGAAGTTATGGCAGCAATAAAAGCAATCGAATTTAAAATATTTCCAATCATAATTTTCTCCTGCGATTAAGAACCGCTTGTATTTATATTTTGTCCCTCATATTTAGATGGACATTTAGTTAAAACATCTGTAGCGTGGAAGACACCGTTTTCGTATTTACCCGTTACTACTACATTAGAAGCAATTTCAAAATTATTAGGTTTAATTCCACGATAAATCACTTTCATTTCATTATTCTTTGCATCGCGTAAATAGAAGATAAATGTTCTATTCTGTACATCTTCCTGAAATGATTTTTCTTTGACCCATACACCAGTTGCTTTACACGTTTTTCCTTTTGCCATTACTTGAGTAAAATCACTTTCATATTCAATATTTGTTCGAGTAAAGTTGTAGAATAACAATCCGAGAAAAACTACAATTATAAATCCTCCGATATAATATCTTGTTTTCATTGGTTTAATTTCTCCTCTAATTTTTTTACTCTCTTTTCAAGATTAAAAGTAAAAGCAAAGATTCCAAACCAGACAAGTAAAACAATAATCATAACAATGTAAAGTGAATTTTGTTCGAGAAAATCATAAAATGGATTCACGGGTTATCTCTCCTATATTTCTTTTTGAGAATTATATTCTAACTTCAAGATGCGATGAGTTAAATTCCAGAACCAGAAATACAATATAGTGAATGCTGTAAGTGATAAGAAAAAAACTACTCTCATATTTGCTGCCATCTGGAATTTTATCACTGGATTAGCACTTGCTCTAATCTGACCTGTGGCTGGATCAATCTCAAGTGAACCAGGATGAAGACCAATCATCAATCTTGGCATAATGAAAATAAAAAACGGAGTAGTAAGAAAAGCAATAATTGAATAAATAGCTGATAGCCTTGCTCTTTTCTCTTCACTATCAAGGGCGGAACGCAAAGCGAAATAAGCTCCATAAATCAGAAGTAATATGAAAATACTTGTTTCCCTTGGATCCCAGTGCCAGAAAGAACCCCAGGTAAATTTAGCCCAGACAGAGCCAGTAACTGTTGCCAGAATACAAAAGACCAGACCAAGTGCAGCAGCAGAAACTGACTTCATATCATCGTAAATATTTTTTTTCTTTAAGTAACGAATGCCATAAAACATCGCTATAAGATAGGCGAGTACAGTTAGCCATGCTGTTGGAACATGGAAAAAAATTATTCTGGCTTTATCCTCCAATCCTGGAATTAAAGGAAATTCAAAAAAATTTTTTGGATAAGCAACAATTGGTGGAATAAGCCCCCCTAATATCACGAGGGTCATCAAAATAAGAAGCAAGTACTTCCAAAAGGCTCTCATAGTCACTCCAAAAATATTTTTAATGTCAATTATTTTCAATGAAAGAATTAGTCTCTCCAGATTATATCAAAAACGAGTACAGAAGCAGTAATCATAATTATATCATAAGAAATTAAAACCATCAATTCAGCTTCAACATCGGAAATTGGATTTCCTTCCATTGCTGATTTGGTAATTTCGATTAACATTAAAATCAGCGGTAGAAGAACAGGAAACGCAAGAACAGGATAGAGTGTTCCTTTCACATTTGCTTTAGAAATTATTGCAGCAATTATAGTTGATGAACCTGCAATTCCGATATTCCCGAGAATAAACGCAAGAAGAAAACTATCCCAGTTTTGAATTGAAAAATCCTGAAACAAAATCATATATAGAAAAGCAATAATGGTATTGATAAAAAACAGCAATACAAGATTAAATAGAAATTTACCGATAAATATCGAGATGGGATTTGCAATTAATGACAGAATAAGAGTAGTTCCTCTCTCTTCTTCGGAGACAAAAGTCCGCGATAATCCAGACATAGCAGAGAAAAATACAACTACCCAGAACATCCCAGCATAAACATTTTGATTGACTTTTTCGTTAGCCAGTGAAAATAAAATCGTACTCACTGCTACAATCACAAACATTATTAATGCGTTTAGAGCAAAACGCATTCGGAGTTCTGACGAAAAATCTTTATAAAATATATAATAAGCTCTTTTCATTTTGATTGATTGTTTTTGTAATCATCAAGATTAATTATTCGTTGACCATATTTAAAGTCCTGAGTTTCATTTGTCGCTACAACAACAATTCCATCTTTTCTGAAATTTTGTACGAGTTCATCAACAAAATCTTTACCTTCAATATCAAGATTTGAAGTAGGTTCATCGAGTAAAAGTACAAGAGGATCATGAAGAATTGCAGAAGCATACTTTACTCTTTGCTTCATTCCCGAGGAATAAGTTCTGACAAGGTCATTTCTTCTATTAAACAAACCAGCTTTTTCCAGAATTTGATTTATCTTATCATCATCAATTTTCAGATTTCTGATTTTTGCAAATAACTTCAGATTTTCGAATGCACTAAATTCATCATAAAGAACAAGATAAGGTGAAACTAAACCAATAATTTTATAGATATCTTCTCGATCAATTTTTCCACTATCAAAAATATACTCAAATGAACCTGATGATTCGTTCATAACCCCGGCAAGAATTTTTATAAGTGTAGATTTGCCAGAGCCATTTTTTCCAGTAATAACCAATCTCTCGCCTGCTCTGACTTCAAAACTCAGTTTATCGAAAACAAGTCTGCGATTAAAAGTTTTCTTTAAATTTTTTACAATAAGCTGGATATTATTCATTTATTATTACAATTTTTCCAATTGATTTTTTGTTTTCATTTAATAAAATATAAAAATAAATACCTGATGAAACTTTACTGTTATTTAAATCCTTCCCATCCCATTGAACAATTAATTTACTATCAAAAATTTGTGGTGTTTTTCTGGAAGAATAAATTAAATCCATACTAATTGAATAAATAAATAAATCTACCTCGCCAATCCAGTCAACTGGAACTGGAATTTTGATAAATCCCGATTTGTTCAAGTTTGCTGGCATTGGAAAAGCAAAATTAGAAGTTTCTGTAATCCTTGCGATTGTAGAAGTATCATTTAGAATATAAAAATCTGACCAGTTATTTGGATCAGAAACGATAAATTTTGAATAAAGATTGGACGAAATTTTTAAGAACGAAAAATCATCCTGTGAGTCTGAAATTCTTATTGAATAATTAAATAGTTGAGAAAAGTTTGACCAGCTTAAAGCCGAATCAACATTTGTATTAACAATAATGATTGCAATTGAATCTGGTGGGTATGGTATACGTAATAATGAATCAATTACAAGGTAATAATTCCCTGCACATGGTTGACTTTTTCCATTAATCGTTCGAGAGGGTTTTACAAATTGTATTGGATAATTAAATCTAACTAATGGATAGAACTCACCTTCCTCGTAATATTGATCTGGTTTTGAGCGATATCCTGTATAATAATTGTATTTGTAAAATTGTGCGAAAATACTTTTAAATGACTTTCCTCTTTCTTCAATTGATTTCTTAATTGCTTCAAGAGCTGCATAGGAACGAACGAGTTCCCATTGTCTGACAAAAATTGAGAAATCTTGTTCAAAAACTTTATGAAGATATATATTCCAGACAGCCTGAGAATAACCATCAAAACCTGTGAAAATTTTATCAGGTCTATTGAAAAAGGTAGGCATATAAGCGTAATAATCATTGATTGTATCATAAACAAATTCTTCCATTGAAGTTGAAGAAAGTTCATAAAACCAGATATCACTATCTGTGTAACGATAATTTCCAATTTGAATTGCATGATGATATTCGTGGGCAACTGTAACTCTCATCCCATCGATTCCTTTTGTATAATAATCAACTTCATCATAGCTATCATCTATCACCATAAATGAAGTATAACGATTTGAACCAATGGGATTTTCGAATTCAGTGTAACCATAGATCGGACTAATATCTTCAACATACACATCATATCGGTTGTCGCCACCAATTCCAAAATCTTCAGGTGCTGGTGGAAAACCCATAATGTTTACTTCAAAATTATAAACTGAATCAAGAGCTCGGGCAAGTTCGTGGAGTGAATATTTAATTGCATTGTTACCAGTTGTATCATAATGAATTTTAAATTTTCCACTCGGTGTAATAAAGGTTGCTTGCTTTACAGGTCTTTGAAGAACAGATTGAAGCCTTTCTCTTTTATCAAGAGAATATTGTTCAAGATTAAATTTTATGGAATTAACCAGTCTAAAACCACACTTTTTATCATCTATATAAGAATCATATTCATTACCTAATAATTTTTTTATTCTAAGAAACGCAATATAATTTGAGTCAAGTCGATTGCTTGCAAAATCAAAATTATAAGCCATCATTGGGGAGGAGACGATTACAATTAATAATAAAATTATTTTCATTCTGTAGACCATTCAATATTAATGATCGAATAATCGGAAATATAAAGAATTTCAGGCTTCCGTTTAAGCGAATAATCATATGAATAAATCGGATTGAAAGGTAAAGACTTCAATGAATAATTTACTGGTCTTCCAGAACGAAAAACAATCTTCTCCACATTCGTATTTAATTCATTATAAAATGTAAAAGTCTTGGCAGGAAAAGAAGTATGCATTTTACATTTACAGCTATTAACATCATTGATATGAACTTTTTCCAGTGTAAAAAATTTATCTGGCTTATTTAAAGGCACGACCATTAATTTGTTTTCCAATTGACTGGATAGATTAATATATGCATAACTTATACCATCAATTAAATCACACATTGACAAATTGATTGATAGATAGTTTTCGTTCTTTATTGAAATCAAATTGACTGTCTCTGAGGTTTTGTAACTATTATTAAATTTCTTAATCGATAACTGAATTTCATTTGTTCTTGAACCTCGTGACAGATAAATCAATTCTCTTTTGGGATAATCAAACACAAAATCAATCAAATTAACTGAACTAATTTTTTCATTTAAGATTGCTTTATTGACATCGAAGGGTTTAAGTATCACCATTCTCAAATCATCTTTTACTTGAGTAATAATATTAATTTTAATTTGATTACCTGTTAATTCTTCTAAACCAATATCTCTAATTAGACCATCAACTGTTAAAATTTCTCGTAGATATATGCCCGTTTTTAAGTTAATCTTGAAAAAATCAAAATGATATAATAATGGTTTAAAAGCGACAAGTGTCGCTTCATTCCCTTCAAAAGAAAGAACTTTAATCCTCTCATAAGGATAGCTCAGAGGTAAAACTAAAATTTCCTGGGGTGAATTAAATTCATTCCTTGAAAGTATATTTAATTTTCGATTTTCGTTATCGATAAAAATAATTCTTGGAAATAATTCGTCTTCTAATCTTAAAGTTATGAGATCTGAAATTTTAGAAGAGAGAGCAAATTTTTCTGAAGTAAAATGAAGACTCGAATATACAATCAGAAACAATCCCTGGTCAGATGAGATTGCAATTCCCTTGGTTGTTGTAGTTCTGTAATTAGCCATCGAGTACAATTTATTTAGCTCAATTAAAGTCTGGTTAATTAATCTTTTCTGATCGTTTGAGAAATATTTAAGGAATAATTTTCTGGCGAATTTATCATAAACGATAAAATCATCAATCAAATCTCTGTTATAATCAGAAACAGTAATTGACGAATAATTCGAAATAGTTGTCATTCTTCGAACATTTGAAAAACTTCCAATACCATTGCCTGATAAAACATACATTAACTTAGTTTGATTTGAGACAAGAATTAAATCATTAATTGGATCATCATCAAAATTGCCTGATGATATTTCATCAATTGCTTCATCAAATTTTTTAAATACATTTTTAGAGTAATGATAAATTGAATTATTTCTAATCAGAACTAACTCTTTTGTCAGCGAATTAAAACCAACGAAATCAATTTTTTCATCACTATTTAGAAAAATTGGAATAAGTTTACTGTAGGTTTCATTATCAATTTTTTTATAAGTGTATGTGTAATTCTTAAAGCTAATGATTCCCAGACCTCTGAAATTTGAACCAGATAAAACAATTTCCAATTCGTGACCTCTATCAAGATTAATGATATTCATATCGGAGAAACAACAATCGACCTTCAAATTCATTAGCAAAGAAATACTTCTTCGATTAAAAGCATAAATTTTTATCAAACCATCAACTTTAGAAGACAAAATCAAGTTTGGTCTTGAATCAAGATTTAATTTTTTAACGATTAATCCTGAAAATTTATATCCCAGTGAATACTTAACTGGTCTGGTAAATTGATTAAAACCTTTCCCGAAATAAATATGAAGGTTCTTTCCACTCTCATCTAATCCACCGATATCGATATTTCCATCACCGTCAACATCATAGCTGAACAAATTGTAGAGTTTCAATTGATTATCAATAAAAATGTATCTACCAAATCCATTCAAAAAAATTTTTTCTGAGTTCCTTTCGACTTGAGCAAAAAGGAGAGTATGTGTAAGAATAAGGCAAAGAAAAGAGATTAGTCTAATTTTTCTTAGCCTGTTCGATTCGATAACCTCTTCGAATAAGCGCCTGTTCATATCGTCTTTTTTGATCATCAGTGACTGGTTTAACCAGAGGCGCAAGACATGGCTTACCTTCTTCATCGAGACTGACAAATGTTAGATAAGCTGAATTTGTATGTTTGATTTCACCTGTCTTGATATTTTCAGCATAAACCTTAACTCCTACTTCCATAGATGTATTAAAAACACGATTAACTGAAGCTTTCAAAATCACAAGCTCACCGAGTTTTATTGGATGATGAAAATCGATTTTATCTACAGAAGCAGTCACACAAACTCTATTCGAATGTCTTGCAGCAGCAGTTGCGGCACAAATATCAATCCAATGCATCAACCTCCCACCAAGTAAATTACCCAGTTGATTTGTATCATTGGGAAGAACGAGTTCAGTCATTATTGTTTCAGAATCAGAAACAAATTTGAAAGGTCGTCCTTCTTCTATAATTTCTTTCATTATTAACCTTTTTGAAGTTGTTGAATTAACTTCTGAACTTCCTTTGCATATTCTCCATCAGGAAATCTAAGCAAATATCTCTTGGCTTCTTCTAATGCTTCACTATTTCGCGACCTTTCCACAAGCAATTTTATTTTTGTAAATAAAGCAGATGATGAATATTTACTATCTGGATATTTTTCAAGAAGTAAATCATAATAAATTAATGCTGATTTAATGTAGTTCATTCGCCTGTACTGTTCAGCCGTCTCATAAATCTTTTTTGCCAGTTTATCATTAAGCTCTTTGATTTTCTTCTCAGCCTCTTTGACTCTCGGATCATCAGGGAAAAAGTCAATAAATGCCTGGTATTCTTCAATTGCTTTCTCTGTAAATCGTTGATCAAGCGTATAATGTGGAGAAAGTTCATAATATGATTCCGCCAGCATAAATTGAGCATCTTTCACATATTCACTGGCTGGATAATCCCTGATTAATTTGCTGAATTCATAGGCAGCTTTGATGAACTCATCTCTCTTAAAATAACAATATGCGAGATAATACTGAGCATCATCGATGATTCCAGTTCCAGAATATTGAATCATTAAGTTTTCAAATTCATTAATTGCTTCGAGATAATCTTTTTTATCGAATTTCTCTTTCGCCAGAGCAAATCTCTCTTCAGGTGTCAAACTGGTTAAATCTTTAGAACCAGAGCAATTAATAAAAATTATTCCTGTAGTAAGTAATATTAAGTATTTGAGTGATTTCATCTTTCAAAATTAAAATTAATTTGATTTAAAAACTAAGTTTTATCTACTTCTAACAGTAAAGAAAAGATATACAATTAAACCTGTAACTGAAGAAATGATTGCTGGTTCGACCAGACTTCTCCAGATTGGTATTGATGGAATTGAATTGTAAACAGTCGAATCTTTTTCATCAAGTACAATCGAGGAAACCGGGATTGTATCTGTATGAACATAACCAAAATTATGGTGAAATTTCGTAATGTCATTTTCAAATAAATTATAAGTCAGGTTAAGTTCAATTTCCCTTTTCAATTTTTCCTCACCAAAAAGAGGATAAGAAACGATAGCTGGATATCTAACTTCATATCTATTCACAATTACTTCTAAAACATTTTTCGACGAACTATTTTCTTTAAAACCTGATAAAATTTTTGATCGAATTAATGGAATAATTTTTTCATCATCGGAAAGAAATTTTAATTTCACATCGCTAATAGAATCTTTCATAAAAAAATCCTGAACCGGAGAAAATGAATTTTCAATTACCCGATTCAGGATTTCGATTTCAACTTTTGTTTGTCCACTCAACAAACCAGTGAGAAATGCAAAGATTACAAGTAATGAACGCATTAATGATTATTAAATTCTTCCTTGAGCAAGTAATTTCAATCTGCGAATTCTCTCTTCAATCGGTGGATGAGTTGAAAATAATTTCATAATTGAGCTTCCCCTTAACGGATTCACAATGAAAAGATGAGCAGTCGAAGGACTTGCCTCTCTCATTGGAACAACTTGAGCTGCTTGTTCCAGCTTGCTCAAAGCAGATGCCAGAGCAAGAGGTTTTCCAGAAATTCTCGCTCCACCTTCATCAGCCATAAATTCTCTTGCTCGACTTATGGCAAGTTGAAGAATTACGGCAGCAATTGGTGCAACAATTAACAGGACAAGAGAAGCCAAAGCATTTCCACTATCTTCACGGTCTCGACTACCACCAGCAAACATCATCGACCAACCAGCAAGTCTTGATATAAATGTGATTGTACCAACAAAAGTTGCAACGATTGTTGCTAATAAAATATCTCTGTGTTTGATGTGAGCAAGTTCGTGTGCTAAAACTCCTTCAAGCTCCTCGTCGTTTAATATTCTCAAAATTCCTGTAGTTACTGCAACAGCTGCATTCTGAGGATTTCTGCCAGTTGCAAAAGCATTAGGATTTGGATTATCAATGACATAAACTTTTGGCATTGGAAGACCAGCATTGGTCGTAAGTCTTCTTACAAGACGATAAAGCTGGGGAGCTTCTCGCTCAGACACTTGTTTTGCTCCATACATTGAAAGAACAATTTTATCAGAGAACCAGTATGAGAAGAAATTCATTCCAAGTGATAATATAAAAGCGATTACCATTCCATCCTGTCCACCGAGCAATCCTCCTACAAGGATGAACAGAACCATCATTAATGTCATTAAAAATACAGTTTTAAGTGAATTCATTTTCTTACTCCAGTTTTGTTATACAATTTACTCAACCATAGATGTTTTATCAAATTTACCGGCTTTAACTAATAAATCTATTTTCTTGTTTCAGATTCATTCCTGAAACCCAGAATATTGCTTCTACAGTTCAACAATAACAACAATATTTTCATGAAAAAAATTAATTAAAGTCAGCGATAAGATTTTATAATTCATTCCTTCAATAGACTTAATATGATTTTTGGACACATCTAATTTTCAAAATTTTCGATTTAATAAAATTATTCATTTAGTTAAATTGCAAATGGCAATTGAAATTTTGGAATGAAATGGGCGCATAGCTCAGTTGGTCCAGAGCGTACGCTTCACACGCGTAAGGTCGTAGGTTCGAATCCTACTGCGCCCACAATTATGAGGAAAAAGAGTTGAGGAAAGACACATTCTCTAATTTCAGCCCACCAAAAAAAATTATAGGGAGATTAATAAATGAAAAACTTACTCGAAGATTATCCATTATACGAAGTTGAAAAATTTAACTCATTCCAGGAAATGTTAATTCAATCCTATCGTAAATTTCCAAATAAAATTGCACTGGAGGATTTAAATCCTACACCCATTAACAGAGTAACTTTCAGAGAATTATATGAATATGTAATAAGATTAGGAAAGGCTCTGAAAAAAATTGGATTAAAAGAAAGGACACACATTGCATTAATTGGTGAAAATAGAGTACAATGGGGAATTTCCTATCTGGCAATTACAACTTTCAATTATGTAGTAGTTCCCATTGACAGAAATCTTAAAGAAAATGAGATACTGACAATTCTTCATCAATCTGATGCAAAGGCTGTAATCTTTTCAGAAAACTATAGAGAAATTTTTCTTGAACATAAAAAAACTATCAAAGGACTTGATTACTACATAGATATGGACTTTGAGACTGAAGATGAAGGCATCTATTCAATGACCGAGATAATCAATGAACAAAGCTTTGATGAAAATAAAGACAAATTCCCATCAATTAATCCTTATGAATTATCTTCTCTGATTTTTACATCTGGAACGATGGGTAGTGCAAAAGGTGTAATGCTATCTCAATACAATATTTGCTCAAATATTATTGATATGAGGTCAATGGTTGAACTTTATCCTGAGGATCGTTTCCTTTCAGTTCTTCCAATTCATCATACTTACGAATGTACCTGTGGATTTTTATGCCCTATATCGGCTGGTTGTTCAATTCATTATGCCAGGTCATTAAAAACTGTAGTAGAAGATATTCAAAAAGTAAAAGCAACAATTTTACTCGGCGTTCCTCTCCTTTATGAAAAAGTTTACAAAAGAATTTCAAAAGCAATCGAAGATGATAAGTTTAAATCTGTTATGGTTCCTGCATTAAAAGCTGCTGCCTCTTTTGCAGAGAACATTGGATTTGATGGTTTAAGGAAAAAAATTTTTAAGGAAATTCACAAAAAATTTGGTGGTTCTATAAGGATTTTCATTGTTGGAGGTGCAGCTCCAAATCCAGAAGTTGCAAAAGGATTAAGAAGTTTCGGATTTAATTTTATTCAAGGTTATGGACTTACTGAAACATCGCCAATCTTAGCCCTGAATCGTCTCAGAAAATTCAAAGATGATGCTGCTGGCATTCCCCTTCCATCTGTTCAGATAAAAATAGAAAATCCAGATGAAGATGGTCGAGGTGAAGTTATTGCAAAAGGACCAAATGTAATGTTAGGATATTATAAAAATCCGAAAGCCACTGAAGAAGTTTTGAAGGATGGCTGGTTCTACACAGGTGATTATGGTTATTTTGATTCTGATGGTTTTCTTCACATCTCAGGAAGAAAGAAAAATGTGATTGTAACTAAAACTGGTAAGAACATATTTCCAGAAGAAATTGAAGACTATCTCAAGCAAAGTCCATTTATCCTTGAATGTATTGTTTATGCAGCAAAAGATGAAAACGGCGATGAGACAATCGGAACGATTCTTGTTCCAAACGCAGAAGAATTTATTGAATACTCACAAAAAACTGGAAAAGAAGTTACAAAAGAATTAATCGAAGAAATTCTGAAAAAAGAAGTCAGAAATATTAATAATCAACTTCCGATTTATAAACAAATCAGAGTGATTAAAATTCAGGATCAAGAATTTGAGAAAACCACAACACAAAAAATCAAAAGATATTTAATTAAACAGGAAGATACTGTCCATTAGAAAACTTTCTTTTATATTATACATAAAACAATTTGTTAATACTTTATCTTAAAACAATTCCATTGAAGTGGTTCATACCATTTGTTATTTTGAATTATGATTATTGATCGATATATCATTAAAAAGCTAATTGGTCCTTTTGTATTCGGAACATTCACCATTATGTTTGTTTTCCTCCTTCAATTTCTGATGAAAACTGCGGACAACTTAATTGGTAAAGGTCTCGATACAATCATAATAATCAAACTCATCATCTTTAACCTTGCCTGGATGCTTGTACTCGCTATTCCGATGGGTACACTTGGAATGGTTCTTATGACTTATGGCTCGTTAACACAAGACAATGAATTCACCGTTCTGAAATCGTCTGGTGTAAGTCTTATCAGATTAATGGTACCATCAATCGTTGTTGGTATCTTCCTTTGTATTTTTCTGATCTGGTTTAATAACGCTGTTTTACCCGATACAAATTATCAAGCTAAAGTTTTGATGTATGATATAAGTCGTACCAAACCTACATTGAAACTTGAAGCAAATGTTTTTTCTAATCAAATCCCCAACTACTCAATTATGGCTAAAAAAGTAAGTAAGACAACAAATGAAATTTTTGATGCAATTATCTACGACTACAACAATCCTTTTCAAATTAATATAATCACGGCAAAAAAAGCCAATATCTATTTCACTCCAGATAACAAAAAGATGCTTTTTGATATGGAGAATGGAGTTATCCATCAGCAGGTAAGTACAGGAAATCACTCTTATCGGAGAATTTATTTCAGGAGACATAAAATAGCAGTCGATGCTTCACAGTTTACTTTTGAACAGAGTGGTCCTGGACTACCAAGAGGTGACCGCGAATTAAGCGCTGCTGACATGAAAAATATAGTTGATAGTCTTTCTATCTTAAAATCGGAAGTTCAAAAAGAATTCATTTCCAACATTAAAGTTTTTAGTGAAGATGTTTTCGGTGAACCGAAGAAACAAGAGCAATCATTACAAATTCAAAATCGTGGTAATCCTTATTACTTTGCTCTGAATTCAGCAAGAGCAAAACTTACAAACATTCTTAACTTTGATAGCAGACTGGAGTATTTCGAGTCAGAAATTTACAGGTATGAGGTAGAAATCCACAAAAAATATGCAATTCCTTTTGCTTGTATTGTTTTCATTTTTGTTGGAGCTCCACTTGGTGTATTGACAAGAAAAGGTAGTTTTGGAGTTGCCGCAAGTATTAGTTTAATTTTCTTTTTACTCTACTGGATTTGTTTGATTGGTGGAGAAAAACTTGCTGATAGAAGACTTCTAAATCCATTTTTAGGAATGTGGATTGCAAATTTCATAATTGGAGCACTTGGAATTTTCTTAACTTATAGAATGAATAAAGAACAGGTTATGATTGATTTCTCTTATTTGAAAAAATTTCTTCCAAAGTCATTTTTCCCCGAGACTGAACAGAATCAATACCAATGAAAACAAAAATCTTAGACTTCTATTTGACAAAGCAATTTATTCTTTCCATTCTCTTTGGAATTTTAACTTTTGCTCTGGTTTTTGTTATTGTTGATTTAATGGAAAATCTTGACGACTTTATCGATCAAAAAGTCCCGCAAGCAATAATTTTCCAGTATTACATTTACTTCTTGCCAGAAATCATTCGATTAATTTTACCAGTATCTATTCTATTAGCCTGTCTTTTTACGGTGGGAAAATTAAACAACTACAATGAGCTAACTGCAATCAAAGCAACTGGAGTAAGTCTCTATAGATTTATGCTTCCTTTTCTATTTATTGGTTTAGTATTCTCACTCTTTGCAATCTTTTTCTCGGGCTGGATTGTACCAATTTCTAATGGTGCAAAAATCCAGATTGAACAGGTTTATATGAAAAAAAATCTTAATTATGTAGGGGCAAATATCTTTTTTCAGGATGATGAAGACAGATTTGTTAATATCGGTTACTATGATCAAACAACTCAAACTATATCAAGGGCTGGTGTGGTAATAATAAGAAAAGAAGACCCGACAAGATTAATGAAAAGATTTGAATGTCAAAGATTACAATGGGATAGTTTGAAACATAAATGGATTGGGTTTGAAGTTATAGAGAATAATTTTATAAATGATTCAACTAATCATCTAAGCTTCTATGATTCTTATGTATTCGAAGATTTAAATTTTCGTCCAGAAGATATTTTAATCAAACAGAAAAAAATTGAAGAGATGACTCTAACTGAAATTCGAAATGTAATCGAAACACAACGAAGAAGTGGGAACGATACTACCAAACTTGAAATTGACTATCACTCAATAATTGCATTTGCATTTGCAAATTTGATTGTTATACTTTTTGGACTTCCAATTTCAGCGGATAGAAGAAGTGGAACTGTTGCTTTTCAATTCGGATTAAATCTATTCTTTACTTTCATTTATCTCGCATTTATGAAAATCAGTCAATCATTTGGAAAAAATGGATTGATGAATCCCCTTCTTACTGCGTGGTTTGCAAATATAATTTTTTTGATTTTTGCAATAGTGAATCTTGTTCGCGTCAGAAAATAATCAATCTCCCTGAACTCGAACATTTATTGTGGAATTGACTTTGAAAGATATGTGATCAGTCGAACGAAAGAGTACTTTTTTTCCTTCACTTGTATAAACAATCACATTAAAAACAGCTTTTTTAGCTTGTTTTATTTTTTCTGCTTCTTCTTTAGTTAATGAAAGTATTTTTTCTTGTTTTGCACTGCTGATAACTTTTCCTTCGGAATCTATTGAACCAGCATTAATTGAAAAAACTGTATCGGCTGGTGATGAACCACCCTCCTGTCTTGTAAAATAAAATAATTTCCGATTTAGAGAATCCATAAGATAGCCAGATACCTGAAATCCAATTGGTAATCCATTATCTATCTTAATATTGATAGACCCATCATTGAACTTGTCAATTTGTTTTTTAAACTCTTCATCTATTTCAATCGTAACTGTATCAGTTCTTGATGCATAATTTATTTTGAATATAGAATAAATTTGAAGTTGAACTGAAAAAGTAATCACATCTGGTAATGTCAGTTCAATGCTTTTATAATTTGGATTTGCGATTACCATTCCTTTGTAAAATATAGATTCAGGCACTGATGGATTCAAAAAGTCATTTATATCAATATCATCAAGATTGAAAACAAAAGATTGCTGATCCAAGGAGATAGTCGTATCAAGTATTGATTGATTTTTAATCTTAAGATTTTTTCTATAAGGTGAAGTCTTATAAATTCCAGTTACTTCAAAATCTTTTAATCTTACTTCAAGATTTCGTGCAGTAATATTTGGAGTCAAAATAAGTCTTGCACCATAAACTTGAACTTTCGGAAGAATATCTTTTGCATCCTGATTAGCATCAACGAAGCTTGTTTTTGGTTTTATCTCAACCTCATAAGGTTTAACTTTACCTTTTACATAATTAAAACCCAAATTATCCATTTCAATTTTCGCAGTTACTGAATCACCAGAGTAACCAGCATCTATTTTTGCATAACCTTTTATATAAAATCCATAATTAGTTCCACCAAACGGGTTTTCAGTAAATTTATATCGATAATCTCTTAAATCAATTGTTTTACTTCCAGAACTCTTTGGACCCACAACCAGAGAAAATTTCAGTGTATCAACTGAACCTGAGATAGATTTGGTAAAACCAGGAATAGTTAAATTAAAATCAATTTTTCGATCTAGATAATTAAATACTTCGTATCGAAGTGTACCTTTGTAAAGATGAAATTCCTCAAGACTTACTGAATCGTCGCTCAGGAAAGATTCAAACTTCAGTGTATCGACATTTTGAGGTTTTAGAGTAAACTCATCTTTAAATTTTATTTTACTTCCAAAAACTTCATCAAGCAATTTGGATTCTAATCGTGTAGAGTCAAATCTGATGAGTAAATCATGAGTGGAACTATCAATAAAAATTCCACTTGTTCCTTTAATTCTTTCAATCACAATCTCTGTTCTATTCACAATAGGAACAGTATAAGATACATCCCATACAGGCATAACGGGAGATTTCAATTGGTCAATACAACCTGCTAAAGTAAATGTCAGGACTATTAATAAATGTAATTTAGTTCTTAAAGTCATCGCCTGTCAGTTGAATTTTTATTCTTCCAGTTATTCTTAAATTAATTTTTGATTTTGCACTAACTTCAGCTACTCTTCTTTCTGTTGTTGATAAGGCAAATCTTTGAATCAACTTATATCCACGAGATAGTTTTTCAATATCAGATTGAGTAAGATTTATAATTATAGTTTGAAATGCTGGTGAAATTACTTCGCCAGTAGCGTTTGTAATTGCTCCATTCAAGAAAACTAAAGTATCATTCGAAGTATTTTCATCTTTTGTCAGATAAAATAATGGTTGAAAGTTGGAATCTGTCACAAGTCCGACAAGTGATATTTCAAATGGAACTTCATTCTCTGAATAAATAATTATCCTGCCCTCTTTACCATTTTTTAATTTTTCTCTCGCATCCTGACTTAGATTGATATCAAAGGTATCTGTCCATTCGGCTTGATTAACTGCAAATCTCGACCATGCATCAACTTGAAATGAAAATGATATTGAATCATTTGAATAAATTTCTCCCGTTTGATAATCCGGGTTTAATAAAAGACTGGCACTTATCTGAATTGAATCAGGAATCTGTGAGAGAAATTGATTTATATTCGTATTTAAGTTTGTAAATCGGAAATCTACCTGACTATTTTTCTGGATTGTAGTATCGAGATAATCTCTATTACCGAACATTAACCCAATCGGAGGTTTGCCTGAATTAAATAAACCTTTAACTCTGAAGTTCTTTAATCTAATTGGAAAATCGATTGTCGTAAAAGCATACATTCTAACACTTATAGAATCGAATACAACTTTAGAAATAAATTCAGAAATATCACTGCTTAAATAATTTTTGAAAGTTTGTTCTTTTACACCAAGTTCAAATGGTTTAAATCTGCCTTTTATTTTTTTGAATTTAATATCCTGAACATGGGTATAAACTCTGACACTATCACTAAAATTACCACCTTGTAAAATAATTTTTCCTTTTAACCAGAATCCTGGTCTTGATGTACCAAAAGGTTGATTTGGTGGTTGTTTATAAACAAATCCACTTAAATCTTCCTGAAAATTTACAGTTTGATTTGGAGGAATATTTCCACCAATTTTCAATGTATCAATTGTTGAACCAACTTGTCTTGTAAAACCAGGAAGAGAAAGCTCAAAGAAAGATTGTTTCGATGTATAATTTGTAAATCTCATTTGCATAAAACCAGATTCCAGTTCAGCTTCCTGTATACCTACTGAATCTCTTCTAATAATCATCTGAGCATCAATTGTATCTGAGATTAATACATAAAATGTTGTATCCACATCCATTTCAAAGAAATCAGCATTAAATGCATCGATTGTAGTGTCTTTTCTAATCTCGTCAGTTGAAAATTTTAAAAGATATTTACCCGAATCAACCTTAATTTGAGATTGTCTTTTTACAACATCTTCCATCTTATAAGTTCTTTGAGAAAGGCTGAATTCAATGAGATTATCTGAAGTTGGATTGAAAATATCCTTTGCCTTTTCTGAACACGAAAGGAAAAGAATTGAAAATATGATTAAGATAAACAGATTTTTAATTTTTAGAATCTCCATCTTGTCTCAGCAAAGAAATTTAATTTGTTTGCAGTATTTGGACTAACAATCGACTCAAAATTAGATGTAGCAATATCAAATTCCAAAGGACCAGCCATAATACCTAAACCAAAGCCCCATCGAAATCCTAACTTACCGCCGACTGATATTCCTGTTCTCAAAAATGGAATCCAGTTGCCAGGTTTCCAATCTATTCCAAAAGAAAATCTTGGTTTGGTGGAGTTACCAATCTCATTATTAAATCCTTGATTGTAATCAAAGCTCACAAGCATTTTTCCGGGGAATTTACTTATAAATGGAGCTTTATCGAGTTGATACGAAATTCCTAATCTCAATGTTGTTGGTAAGCTCGTTGTAAATGAAGTTTTTAAATCACTGGTAACTTGTTTGAATTTATCTTTCAAAGAATCAATTTGTTCTTTTGTCGAATAACCTTCAAATTCAAAACTTCCACTACCTTTGATAATTGCTTGATTATTACTCCAGTTTATTGAACCAATATTGGTAACAGCAAGAGCAACTCTTAATTGTTCATTTAAGATTGCTGTCAGTCCTAAGTCAAAACCTGTTCCTGTTCCAGCAGGCTCAGGAAATGGAGTGAATGAAAAATCTTTAACTGAAACGATACTGTCTTTACCATAATTCTTAGCAAAACTTGGTGAAAGAGCGTGATAGATTTCGTAATCCCAGCTACCACGAATTACATTATCATTATCTAATTTGAAATAAGAATTATTTTTCGCCGTGTTCAGATAGTAATATCCTCTATAAAACTTTACCCCAAATCCACCATAAATTGATTTTAAAAACTTATTATCAAAACTGAGTATTTTTCTACCGTAATTAAAAGAAATTTCTCTTATGTAACTCAATTTTATATCCATATCGCTAAATGAATATAACTTTAATGGATATAAACCGGAAAAGATTAAATCAGTAAACACTCTTGATAATTTTATATTTGAACCAAATCGATCAGCAAATGAAAATCCAAATGCACCTACAGTCTCATTTATATTAATTGCAAATGACAAAAAATTCAAATTAGTATTAAAGATTAAATCACCTTCACTTAATAACTGATTTAACTCATCCTTATCGGATTGAGTAAGATATCTGCCAACGATTTTTCCCGTTCCATCATCAACACCACCGAAGAAGTAATTATATTTTTCAATTGTAAGAGGTGTTGTAAGTGAGATCGATAAAGGAGGAAGCGGGAAAAATGTTTTCATTGAGAAATCTGAATAATCTTTCAAAGCCAAATTTGCTGGATTCACACCAATTGCATCGATTCCTAATCCATTAGATGCATAAGTAAAAGCCAAGCCTGCACTTTTTGCATCTGAAAAGCCGTAAGAACCATATGTTTGAGCAAAAATTTGATTTGTAATAAAGATTGTAAAAATTAAGAATATCTTTTTCATTTTGAACTCATTACTTTTTTATTTTACTCTGTAATTTATTTTTCCGAAAACTTTGACTTTCACATAATTATCAGCACTGATTATTACAGTCTGATTCTGAGCAGAAGAAATTTTAAATCTATTAACCATTGCATAAACTCTATTAAATTTCTCAAAATCTGTTTTGGTTAATGATAATTTAATTGTCGATTTTGTCGGGACACTTACTTCACCTAAATTATTTATACTTGCTGATGAAATGTTTATTACAGTATCACCTGGTGAACCTGAAGAAGTTTGACGTGTGTAATAAAAAAGCTTGTTTTTATTTTTATCCAGGAAATAACCTACAAATTGAATGTCAAAGGGTAAGCCATTTGTTATTTCAACATCAAGACGAGCATCATTTCCTTGACTGATTTTATCTTTAGTATCTTGATCCCAATCAACCTCTGCTGTATCTGTAATTGTAGCGTTCTCTATTTTCATCTGGGAATATGCTTCGAATAATGCAGAGAAAGAAACCTTATCAAATGAACTTATTGAACCCGATTTGTATTGAGGATTCATTACAATTGTTGCCCGAATTTGAATAGAATCAGGTGTTGCTTTAATGAATTGATTAATACTCGTGTTCAAAGTTGAAAGTACCTCAGTAACCGTTTGTCCGGCGGGTATTAAAACATCTTTGCTATTATTACCATTGAAAAGTAAATAGATTGGAGATGTTCCATTTTTATATTTTCCAATTACCTGAAAACCTTTCAATAAAACATCATATCCCCGGAAGGTAGTTGAAGTTGTAAGTGTCAGATATGCTTGAGCAAAAGTCACAGCATTAATAAAATCTTTTAATTCACCACTTAATGCATTTTCAACAGTTTGAGTTTTTGTTCCTAAGTCGAATGGTTTCACTCTTCCAGAAAAACTTCTGAATTTTAGATTTTCAATCTGGAATTTAACCTCAAGATTTTGGCCAACGCCTGTAAAAGAAGAACCAACTTTACCTTTTATCCATACTCCAGGTCTTGTTGAACCAAAAGGTTGATTCGGAGGTTGTTTGTATTTGTAATTATTCATCGGAATAGTAACCTGAACCGATTGATTTGCGGGGACATTAGCTGATATTTTAAATGTATCGATTGTTCCTCCATTGACTCTTGTTAATCCTGGAAAAACAAAACTAACTGATACCGCAAATGAATTATTATTTACCATCCTGTATTTGACATCACCGCTCTGAATTTCTGCACTATCCATTCTAACTGAGTCTCTTCCGGCAATCATATTAAATTCAATAGAAGTACCGACAACCGGGAAAGAAGTATCTGCTTCCATATCAAAAGTATTATTGAAAAGGAAATCGAGCGTTGTATCTTGCTGAATTGTATCGGTGACAAATTTTAGAGTTCTTGTTGGTAAGATTGTAATTTGATCCTGTTTTTTCACGATATCTTCAATCGTAAAGGTTTTTGAACCTACAGGAACATTCAACTCAACATCCCAGCTTGGAGTTACTGGTTGTTTTGGAGTCTCGATACAGGCAATAAAAAGGAATGGTAATAAAATTAAAGGAAACAAAATAGGGAGAATTAATTTCATATATTTACCTCATTAAAAGAAAAGAGGCTATCCAAAATTTTCATTAGTATCATTCCGAACTTGTTTCATTTATGATAATCTTAATAAACCAGATTTTAAATTCCGAAACAAGTTCGGAATGACTCATTTTAGATAATCTCGTAATTAAGTTATTTGATAAGCATCATTTTTCTGGTAAAGCTATTTTTGTTTGTTTCTAATTTATAAATATAAACACCAGCTGGCAAGTTAGAAGCATTGAAATTATATCTGTAAACTCCTCTTTCTTTAATTCCCTCAAACAAAACAGCAACTTGTTGACCGATTGTATTATAAACACTCAATCTTGCAAAACTTTTTTCAGGAATTGAATACTCAATAGTTGTAGATGGATTAAATGGGTTTGGATAATTTTGCTTTAACTCAAAATTTGATGGAATTTTTCCAGCAATTAGTTCATCAACACTCAACTCTGATTGAGTACTTCCTGCAATTTCTGAAAAGTGTCTTAGTTTACAGATAACCTTATCTGGTTGATTGATTGTTGAAATATCCAGATTAACAAATCCAACTCCCTGTTTATAATATGTGAATAACCAGTGTGTGCCAGGTGTAAAGCCAAGCTGTTGAATCATTGTATCAAAAGCTTGCGTTCTTGGTATTTCCAGAACAGCCGCTTTATCATTCAAGAAATAGAAATCCTGACCTACAACACCATCTACTTCAAAAGTTGCAAAGAACCAGACACGTTTACCATCCACTATCCAGGGAATTTGTGGTGGAACTTCAAGTAAAATCCTGATTAATACGTTGTGGTCAAGTCCACCATCCTCAATGTAGAATTTAGTTCCAACAATTGCATTGTAATAATATTGATAGTTGCTGAATGGTGGATTTAAAGTGACTTGTGGGATTATATACTCTTGACCTTCCACAACCTGGCCGGTTGCAATTTCTACAATCTGGAATCCTTGAGCCACATAGAGTTTAATTGTGATGGTATCCTGAGTTTGGGAATAAGCAGATGAACTCAAAATCATCATAAAAAGAAGTAAAATTAATTTTCTCATGGGTAACCTCATTTTTTGTTTTTGAAATTCTTGTATAACTTAACTTATTATCTATCAATTTTCAAATACTTAAAGTAGGGATTACCTCATTCTTTCGAAAGTAAAATCTTACTATTTAAATTAAGGCAGGTGATTTAAGATTAGAAGGATATAATATGTAGCGAAGGCACTTAAAATTATATACCACAAATTAGTAATTATATTATTAAAATCTCTTTTTGTAAAAACTCTTTTATTTATTTTTTTCTCATCTTTAACGATAAAATCCCCTTGTTTGATATTCCAGTCCGGTCTTGGCTTTAAGAAAAAAGGAATTTCTCCTTTACCATTTCCCCCATCTGATTTAAATTCATAAATATTAGTCAGTTGATTATCTGAGATTTCTTGACTTTCCGAACTCGATATCTGAACATCCTTTAAGCTTAACGTAAAATCCCAGAAATCTATAGGTAGAATAATTTCTTTGATAAAACTATTCGATTTGTCTAAATGGATATTTTTCGATTTACTTACCTTTAGAGTAGAATTTTGCAATTCAAAACCTCAGGATATTTAATACAAAAACAATTAATAAAATCGTTGATATTAGTGTCGCATAAATTGCAATTGGATAAATTTTAATTTTTTCACCATTAACAATTGAATCTATATGATAACCAAATAAAATTATTTCAACTGCTCTGAATAAAATCTTCAAATCCATTAAAAATGATTTATGCCTTTCATATTCTTCATCTAATTTTATGAGGTGAGGAATTGAGCAACTAATGTCTTTATTTACCTGCCATAATCCAATGATACCGGGCTTTGTTTTAATTTGATTTCTTCTTTCATAAAGTTCTGGATATTCGCTTTTGATTCTTGTAAGGTCTTCAATTGAAAGAGCTCGAGGTCCAATAAAATTCATCTGACCAAAAAGTATATTAAATAATTGAGGTAATTCATCGAGACCTGTCTTTCTCAGATACTTCCCAGGTGTACTAATTTTGCTATATAAAAATGTTTTTTTTAGAATTTGTGGATTATTTGAAATATATTCTTCAGAGGCAGAACTCTTTATTGTTCTGAACTTAAATAACTTGAACCTATACTTTTGTAGAGTTAATCCTCGTTCCTGAATGAAAATCGGATTTTTACCTGTATCAAAGAAAGACAAAAATGCAATGAAAATAAGAAGTGGAGAAAGTGCAATAATTAAAATTAAAGCAATTAGTCTTTGATATAAAGGTGTTTTTTCAAATATCTTTTTACTCACGTGTAACCGTATGTTTTATTGACTTAATTATTTTATGTTTACTCCCCTCAACTCTCCGGACCATTTTCAATATATTAAATATTGGGGAAATGTAAAACATTTCCCCAATTGTTTAATTTACTTTATCTTCTTTAGTTGGTGGAGTAAAACCGAATGTCCCGCCAGATGATTGAGGCTCAATTTTTATCACGCCGTATTTCTTTTCGTATTTCTCAATATTTTCTTTGAGGGCGTGTAAAAACATTTTGGCATGTTGAGGATTTGTGATAATTCTCGCGTAGACTTTTGCTTTTGGAACTCCTGGCATTACTCTCGTAAAATCAATAATAAATTCTGAAGGTGAATGAGTAATAATCGCAAGATTAGAATAAATTCCTTCGGCTTCTTTCTCACCAAGCTCAATACTTAATTGCTGTGGTGGTTGTTGATTTGTATCGTTCATAGTTTCACCATTTTACTTTCTTAATTCATCTGCTTTATTGAATGCCTGTTCCGCTTTTTCTTTCATACCAAGAACCGCATATACCTGACCAAGTCGTTCCCAGGTTTTGTAATCATTAGGACTGAGTTCAACTAACTGTTCAAGATAAACTCTGGCTTCTTCAAAATATCTTTTGTAGGTTCTTTCTGTTGCATTTGTTTCTTCTTCTTTTTCTCGAACTTGAATTCCCCAGTTAATGAAGCAGGCAGCAATGTTATAAATTGCATTTTCGTATTTAGGATCGATCTCTAATGCCTTCTTAAAATATTTCACAGCTTCTTCATAATTTTTTGCTTCAAGGAGCATTGTTCCGTAGTTATAATTGGTAAATTTATCATTTGGATTTGCATCAACAGCAGCTTTAGCTTTTTGGAGTGCCAGTTCTTTTTTACCCAGAGAAATATAGGTGTTAAACAAAAATGAATTAAGTGTTCCATCGTCAGGATATTTTTGAAGCCCTTCTGTTGCGTATTTCTCAGTTAACTGATATAGTTCAATAGCTTTGATTGAATCTTGAGCATTCTTTGAAGTCAAATATTTATTCCATTGTTGTTCGGCTTTTGTGTAATAAATCTCAGTAAGGACTTGAAAACTCTCAAGAGATTTTACTCGTTTGACCCATCTTTCTGAAGGTTCAATTGAGCCATCAAGATCATTTGCACTTAAATAAACAAAAACCAGATTTCTATATGTATCATTACTATCTGGTTGCATCAGGATTGCTGTTTCAAATGAATTAATGGCTTTTTGTCTGAAGATTTTGACAGTATCAGGATTATCCATCTTATTAGCTGAGTTGAAATAATTTACTCCATCATTAAAATTCTCAGCCCAGCTTGCCTTTAATAACTGATTTATTTCACGTTCATATTTTTTGCCTGCTTTTAATGCGTTTTGAAATGCTTCAAGCATTCCTTTGTAGTCTCTCTTTTCGTGCTTCACAAAACCAGTGAGATACCAGCCCTCTTCACTTTGTGGATTTTTAGTGACTTCCTTTTTTAAGACTTCTTCAGCTTTGTCATAATTCTTCTGCTGAATGTAAAGTCTTGCACTTGTTATCTCAGTTGATGCACATTGATATGCACTAAAAGTAAACCACATAAATATCAGAGATAAAACTAAGGGAAAATATTTATTCATTTGTTACTCCATTGTTTTGTTAATTTTTTCAAAATTAGTCAAATACTGAAGTTTTATCAATTTAAGGAGACTTGAATAATTTGAAGTTTTTCTTTTAATAGTTCGAATTTGAACTCACTTTTCTCTGAAATATCCTTGAAAAACTTTAGAAAATCGGCAATCTCTTTGAGTGATTTTTGAAAATCATCTATCTTTAGCTTTTTAATTTTAAAAGATGAAATCCTTTGCATCTGCTTAATTAATGTTAGAATAGAAATAATATGGAGAAGCTCTTCAAAATTCTCTTTACTGTAGAAAAATATTCCCTCGTACTCATTAATATTAATAAAATCCTGAATTGTTTTTTCAGTTAAACTTTCCACTAAAATCTTTTGAAGGTCGTTTCTTTTGAGGACGAGACTTTCTGATAATTCTTCATTGAAAGATGTTTCAATATTCTTGATTAGAATTTGACTTGCTTTAACTTTTAATCTTTCAGCAGGATCAATCAGTTGGTTCAGCATTTCGTCAGTGAGGATGTTTCTAGCTGAACTTTCCAATTGTGAATATTTATCCAGCTCATTCAAAAACAAAGCAATAAACAAATTGCGGAAATCTACAAGCAATATTTTCTCATTAAAATCAGTCAATAGTAAATTTTCTAACCATTTCGGAATTGATTTCCTTTTTCTCAATCTGGTGAGGAAAGATTGTAAAATGTGAAATGAGTTATAGAAGTTAAGTGTATTAAGTTCAATTAGTATTCGATCAAATTTAAGTTTGATTGATAAACTTCTTAGAAGGTCACGATAGTGATTAACAAAATTTTCAGAATTTTCTACGTCTTTTAATGAATTTATAAAGAATGATTCATTTAAAATTTTAGATACTTCATTAACAACCTTTGAAAATTGAAATTTCATTAATTCGTTTCTAATTGAGCTAACACCAGTTACTGGAATTGAATTATAGAATTGATCCAGTTCACAATTGTAATCATATAATTCAACAAAATCTAAAAAGACTTTGTATTCATAACCTTTGAGTTCAACATAGAATTTTTCATTAAAGAAATCCGAACCTTTTCTTATGAACTCAAAACCTGTTCTCGTCTCTTTAAAAACATAAAAATGTTTCTCTGAATTTTTAAAACCGAGTGCTTCTCCAAGTGACTTGTTGATTAATTTTTTATCAGATTCGGATTCACTTGAGCCGTAGTTTTTTGGATGAGAATAATCTATATATCCATAATAAGTACTGTAAGAATTATTATAAAAAATCAGAGCTGCTTCATTTTCATTTCGATTCGAATATGCAAAGACATTTTCGATTATCTCTCCAAATTCATTTTTAAAGTCAAATAATTCAAAATTCTTAACCTGACTGAATAAATACCTCTTCTTCATTAAAGGAAAGATTTCTCTTTTGTGTCTTTCAACTAAATACGTATTCGGTTGCTCATCATAATAAGCTCTTGAGAATTCATGTCCATACTTTTCACGAAAACCTTCAATTTGACCATGAGCAAACATTGGAAGTCCAGGCATTGTAACCATCATTACACAACAACCAAAATATTTATCACCATCACCAAATTGATTAATTGCTGTTTCTTCATCGGGATTGCTAAGAAAGTTCACATATCTCTTCAATATTTCTGGATTAAATTCAAGTGTATTGGTTATCAAATCACGATACTTTGCATTTTCTTCATTCTTTAACATATTCATAAAAGCACTGTTGTAAACTCTGTGCATTCCAAGTGTTCGAACAAAATATCCTTCCATCAACCAGAAAGCTTCAGCCAATAAAAGTGTATCAGGTTTATCAATATTAATTCTATCGATTACTTCTCGCCAGAATTCTTTTGGATACTTTTCTAAAAATTCTTCAGTGGACATAGAAAAATCAGTTCTGGATGGAATCGCACCACCAAGACCAGGAACTGGATACCATAATCTTTGATAATGTTTTTGAGTCAAAGTCATTGCCGCATCAAGTCGAATGATTGAAAATTTTCTTGCGATATTTAAAATCAATTGATACAGAGCTTCGCGAACTTCTGGTTTAAGAAGATTTAACTGAGCAGTATCATTCCAGGGCATATTTGTTCCATCATTTCCATGATAGATATATCTCACCTTGCCAGTTTTATTCTCAATCAATTGAAAAATGACAGCTGCATCCTGTCTTGTCCAGTATTTATCTTCAATGCGAATTTGATAATCAGGATGTTCACTTAAATCTGGACCAGTAAATGAATAAGCAGGAAAAGGCGAATAATCTGTTTGAATAAAATAATCTGGATGTTCAATAATCCATCGGGAGTAAATCCCCATATGATTTGGAACAATATCACAAGCTAATCTGATTCCTCTTATCAAACATCTATCATTAAGATTCTGGAATGCTTCTTCTCCACCAAGATCACTGGCAATGACATAATCATAAATTGAATATGCCGATGCAAGTGCCTCAGGATTTCCAGAAAGTTGTTTGATTTTTCTTGAAGCTGGACTTCTTTCCCAGATACCAATAAGCCACAAAGCATTAAAACCGAATGAAGCAAGGAGGTCAAGTTCTTCATCTGGAATTTGATCAAGTCTTTTCAGGTCACGATTATATTTTTTTGATAACTGATAGAGCCACACATAAATATTTTTCGCAAGTAAGACAACTTCTGGCATCCAGTCAGTATCAGGAGTGAATTTTTCTTCTTCAATTGGTGTGATTGGATAAAACGCTCCTTTGAATTTATCGCCAAAGCCAAGTAATTCTTCAATTGAGAATGTCGGGACTTTGGTTTCTCCTGGACCAAAACCTGTTTGAAAAATTTTTTCGTCTTCTTTAATCAAATCAATTGCTTTCAAGATTTGACTAAAGATTTCATCGGGAATAATTTCTTTCCAGTTTTCTTTTATAAAATTTAATTGTCCTTCGAGACTTTCAGGCGAAACTTGAATTGGTTCAAAAAGAAATTCGATTAAGGATTTATTTCTTAGAGGTTCAATCCTGATTTTATCAAAATATTGTTCAAGGATTTTTATTGAATGAATGTATTTGGAATTATGAACTAAATCTTCATCATCAAAAATGAATTTTAAATCTTCTGCTGCTCTATTTTGATTTGATAAAAAAGTCAGAATAAGGTTGCGAATAAACGCTTCTTTGAATGCATCACTCTCAAATTGTTCTTTAATACTTCCTAATTTTTCAGGATGAAGAAGAAAAGTTTTATCTGGAAAGTTACGGAAAAATTCACCTGTCAAATTCTCAAATTCTTCATCAGATAGTTGAACTCTTAAATAATTACTTGCAGATTTTAATGAATTCGGACTTAGTTCGTCATCAAATTTTTTCATGATATAGTTAAAAAGTCCTGTCAATACCGCAAATGAATTTAAATAACCAGGGAATACATTCTTATTAACTTTCTGTTGAATTTGATAAGAAATTAACCTTGCAAGATATGGTTGACTGATATGTAATCTACCCTCTTCGTCAAAATTTGAAAGGTCTAAATTAAGATACTTATGAAACAGTTTTCTTATTAGAATTAATGGCTTGAAATTTTTCATATTCATTTCATTTTTATTTGTAAATCAAATCTGCAGCAAGTTTTTGAAATTCTTGATTATTAATTTCTTCTTTGCAGGGAATGTCTCGAACAATTTTTTCTTTTTATCATTTTACAAATTTTATATCTAAGCACATAGTTCAGTCAATACAAATTTAAGTTATCCAATTATACGATGCCATCGTATAAAATCGGTCAAAATTATACGATAGTATCGTATAGCTTAAATCATCCACTTAAACACAATGCGGAAATTTCTTCCAGGTTCTGGATAAATTGACTTAATTCTTGAAAGATGATTTCGATATTCCTTATTAAAAACATTATCAATATTAAATGAAAAGACAGATACCCATTTGCCAATTGTGAAAATTGTTTGTCCATAAAGATTAATTATTCCATAACCTGCTGTTGGTTCTTCAAATTCATCTACTCTTTTTTGTGCTGAAGCCCATTCATTTGAAATCCCGAATATTATTTTTTCACTTGAATAATAAATTTGATTTAATCCCTTTAGTGGTGGAATCTGTGGAAGTGGCTTTCCTGTATGACGAAATTCACCTATGGAATGACTGAATGAAGATTGTAAAAAGATTTTATCAATTAAATTAATTTTTACTGAACCTTCATAACCATAAATTCTAACATTTTCTCCTGATGTTGCATAAACTGGCAAAAAGGTTTGATAATTAATCCTGCCAGTATTTCTTGGAATAATGTAAGAATCCAGATGGTTGTAAAAGAAATTTAAATTAAAATCGAGCTCATCAAATTTGTGGTAAACAAAAAATTCTGTTCCCCAACCTTTTTCAGAATTTAGTTCTGGATTTCCAACTTCAAAAGAATAAGCGGCAAGGTGTGGACCTTCTGAAAATAATTCTTCAATAGTTGGAACACGAGTAGAACGACTCACATTAGTTCCAATAAATACAATATCAGATACTTGATAAATAAATGATAATGATGCTGATAGATTGAAGAATTCCCTTTTTCTAATTTCACCAATTCGTTGACTGATTTTCTTGACTCGAGGATTTACTAAATCATAACTCAATCTCAAACCTGCATCAACATTAAGATTCTTGAAGTGAAAATCTTCATAAAGAAAAGCTGAAAGATTTATTGAATAAGTTGGAGGAGTAAAAACATATCCACCAATATCAAAATCACGATGTTCAAATGAAAGTCCCATCTCCCCAGATTGCAAAATCTTTCCTTCACTGTGTTCAAAAACAATTTTTCCTGAGTTTGTGATTATTCTAAATTCACTTCCTATTAATCCGCTGTGTTCAAATTCTTTATGACGATAGTAATCATTTTGATAATTCAATTTCAACGAATTCGCTTTATCCAATTTAATATCTGAAGCTACTGCAAATTGTCGTTTCAGTATTTTAATATTCACTCCAAAAGGATGAGCTCCAATGAATCCTCCAGGAATTCCATAATCAAGTGAGTAAGTTTTGAATGAGTTTCCTATATATCCAAAATCTTTCACGAAACTAATACCGAAATTTCCATTCAGGTTTTGTGAATAAGTATTTTTTAATTTTCCAATAGGAGTATTTACATCAGAAGTTTTTCTTTTGCTCAAATTAAATTTTAACTGAAATGGCTTTAAGGGAGTACTAAATTTAATTGACCCAAGCCAACCATTGTTCACACTCTCAAAATAACTTCCAGCATTTAAATGAGGAGTGTTGTGAATTTCCTCAGGAATAGTTTCTTCAACAATATTAATTATTCCACCAATTGTAGTTGAACTTTGAGTTAAAATTTTCGAACCACGAAGAACTTCAATTCTTTCCGAACTAAAAGGTTCAATTGTAACAGCATGATCAGGTGAAGTAGCCGATAAATCAACATTTTTCATTCCATCTCCAGTGATTACAATTCTATCCTGTCCTAATCCACGAAAAACTGGTCTCGAAGGTGCAGGACCCATAGAACGGATAGCAAGACCTGTCTCGTTTTTCAAAGTATGAGCAATTGTTTGTCCGAGTTTTTGGTGTAATTCCTTTTCTGAAAGTTGAAGACCAAATTCTTGAATTTCATCAATTACATTTGTTGATTTTTTATCGGTAATTATAATGGGATTTAAATTCAAAGTTTTTGGAAATAGATAAACTACAAGTTTTTTATCATCATCATTTTTCAAATCGAGATCAATTAATTTTTCCTGATAAGCCAGATGAGTAATTTTAATTCGAAACTTATTCCTATCAATTGGACCAATCGAGAATGTTCCATCATTTTTCGATGTAGTATAAATTTTCAAATCAATTACCTCAATTACTGCATTGGCAACTGGCTCTGATGACTCAGCACTTAAAATTCTACCTTGAATATAAACAGGCAATTCAATAGAAAAGGCTTTTATTACTGTAAAGAAGAAAAGAGTCGCCAGTAAAAAATGGCGACTCAAAAATCTACTTAAACTATTTTTATCAAATAAATAATTCATATTCATCGAACTCTGACTGGAATTTTCCCGCTTCTGAAATCAGGATGACCTTCGTGTAAAATAAAAAATTCGACCTGAGTAATTCCGTTATTCTTACCTGAAAATTGAAACTTATAACTTCCCTCTTCACCTGCATTTTGTCTGACTGACACCAGTGAAGTATCAACAATCTCCCAGCTCATAGGTTGTTTTTTATAATCTGGAGGTAGAATTTCTTGTTTGTTTGGATTTAAAAATCGGACCTCAATAGTTGGCGTCAATCCATTTACTGGAACAAAGAAAGTATCCTGAGTTACACCACGGAAAATTTCAACGATCTTAGTTCCTGATTGATAAAAAACAACACCTTCAGCTTCGAAATGTTCCTCTGTAGGTGAAAGAGGTTCATCTTTTGAACAAGAAATTAAAGTGAACGATATAAAAATAAATACTAAAAGACTTGAAATTGATTTCAATGAAAAATTCATTTTATCACTCCTTCTATTTTTTATTTTTTGTGTGATGAACTAATTATAGATATAGTGATGAAAAATTCAGGAGTGATGTAAAGGTGGGGCTCGCAGTTTTTGACTTATAGAATGAAAAGAGCTGACCTTCTGGGAATTACAAATGACAAATAAATTACTTGAAGAATTATCTTTTAAATCTAACCTGGCAAAACTTAAATAAGAATTGTGAATTGAATTAAAAGTTGAGTTTACGAGACAATTATCAAAAGAATGCTGGGATGATACAATTTTTCTTTCAGCAGAAATTTTTTCTTGAGAAGAAATAGTGAATGTATAATTATGATAGTGATAAACATTCGCAAAAAAGAGTCCTAAGTAGGAAAATAAGATTAAATATACTATAAAACGCTGTCTAAACTTTTTCATTTCATTATTAAAATGATGAAAATAAATTTTTGTTTCAATGAAAAATATCCTGACCTGTTCAATAATAAAAAATAACTTTTCAATTTATAAAATAAAAAACAGGGGCTTGCCATTAAGTGCCGTATCAAACTTATTTCATCTCTTAATTTACACTGCACTTTTCAGGCAAACCCACTGATTAATCACATAAGTTTATTTATTTTTTCAAATCAAATCGATCGAGATTCATCACTTTATTCCATGCCTTGATAAAATCATAAACAAATTTTTCTTTTCCATCTTCAGCGGCATAGACTTCGGCAACAGCTCTTAATTCACCATTGTGACCAAAAATTAAATCCACTCGAGTAGCTTGCCATTTCAATTCGCCTGTTTTTCTGTCTTGAATATTAAACAGATAACCGATTTTATCAGCTGGTTTCCACTCATATTTCATATCAGTTAAATTAACAAAGAAATCATTTGTAAGAAGACCAGGTCTATCAGTCATTACACCATAATTTGTGAATTTGTAATTAATTCCAAGAGCACGAAGACCACCGACCAGAACAGTCATCTCAGGTACACTAAGGTTTAGAAGATTTGCCTTATCAACCAGTAAATATTCAGCATAATACTTTTCTGGATCTTTGATGTAATTTCTAAATCCATCAGCAAATGGTTCCATCATCGAGTAGAAATTCACATCAGTATGTTCTTCACCAGCATCAACACGACCTGGAGTGAATGGGACTTCCACATCATAACCAGCTTTTCTTGCTGCATCTTCAACTGCTGCAGTACCTCCAAGAACAATTAAATCGGCAAGAGAGACTTTTTTCCCATTCTTCTGAGAGTTATTAAATTCTTTCTGAATTTTTTCATAGACAGCTAAAACTTTTGCAAGCTCTTCAGGATGATTTACTTCCCAGTTTTTCTGTGGAGCGAGTCTAATTCGAGCACCATTAGCACCACCTCTTCTATCAGAATTTCTATAAGTTGATGCAGCCGACCAAGCAGTATAAATCAATTGTTTATTGTCTAATCCAGATGATAGAATTTTTTTCTTCAAATCTTTTATATCATTCTCATCAATCAATTCATAATCACGTTTTGGTAATGGATCCATCCAGGGATAAACTTCCTGAGGAATTTCTGAACCAACGTATAAATCTCTTGGTCCTAAATCACGATGAACAAGTTTAAACCACGCACGAGCAAAAGCCCTTTCGAACTCTTCTGGATTTTCTAAAAATCTTCTCGAAATTTTCTCATAAATCGGATCAAACTTCAAAGACAAATCTGATGTCAACATCATTGGTTTATGTTTCTTGTTTGGATCGAAAGCATCAGGAATTATTTCTGGTGCATCTTTAGCAACCCACTGCCATTTGCCGGCAGGACTTTTCATCAATTCGTAATCATATTCAAAAAGATTTTTTAAGAAACTAATTCCAAATTTTGTTGGAGTTTGAGACCATGCTAATTCAAATCCGGAAGTAAAAGTATCTGGACCTTTTCCAGTTTTAAAACTACTTTTCCATCCCAATCCCTGTTCTTCAATTGGAGCTGCATCTGGTTCTGGACCCAAGTAAGTATCCGGACTTGCACCGTGTGTTTTACCAAAAGCATGGCCACCAGCAATTAGAGCAACAGTTTCTTCATCATCCATTCCCATTCTTTCAAATGCGACTCTAATTTGTTTGGCTAAAGCTACTGGATCAGGATTACCTTCTGGTCCTTCGGGGTTCACATAAATCAATCCCATTTCAGTTGCGGCATAAGGTTTTTTGAGTTCTCCTTCTTCAAATCTTTCTTTACCAGTCAACATTTTCACTTCTGGACCCCAATCGGTACTTTCATCAGCTTCGAAGATATCAACTCTACCACCAGCGAAGCCCATTGTTCTAACGCCCATTATTTCCAGAGCCACATTACCGGAAAGGATTATTAAATCAGCCCAGCTTAATTTCTTCCCGTATTTTTGTTTGATGGGCCAGAGTAAACGAATCGCTTTATCAAGACTTATGTTATCAGGCCAGTTTATTCTTGCAGCAAAACGAATTTCACCAGTTCTTGCTCCACCACGACCATCAAACACACGATAACTACCAGCACTATGCCATGCTAATCGGATTAATAATGGACCATAATGACCGAAATCTGCTGGCCACCAATCCTGTGAAGTTGTCATCAATTGAGCTAAATCTTTTTTAACCTGAGCTAAGTCGAGACTCTCAAATTCTTTCGCATAATCGAAATCTTCACCATAAGGATTCGAGGCCGGGCAATGCTGACGGAGAATTTTTAAGTTAAGTCGTGATGGCCACCATTCCTGAATTCTCGCTCCAGGAATTTGCGGTTTTTGTGATTTATTATTTTCCATATTACTATTCCCTTTTAATTTTTTAAGGTTTCAGTTCTAAGTGATTTATTCAATCTATTTTTTTGATTGAATATTAAAAACAATCCAAAGAAAATGAAAATTCCATTTTTCAAAAAAATTATTTTAGCGAGAAAAATTTTCTGTGAGGTCATAATCAACTTAGTTATTAAAATGAAGCTGGAACACATTAATTTTTCTGAGTTCTAAATTTCCCTTTCACTTTTCTTATTTTTGCATCAAACTAATAATGGACTATGAGCGATAAAAAAATAAATCTTAAAGGAAAAACTTTAGAAGAGCTTCAGGAATTTTTTGAACAGATTAATGAGGATAAATACAGAGCTCAACAGCTTTTTCAGTGGCTTTATCAAAAAAGAGTTGATTCATTCGACGAAATGACAAACTTCTCAAAACAACTACGAAATCAACTCAAGCAAATAGCAAGGATTGATTCTCTTGAACTGGTCGAAATTCAGACCTCATCAAAAACTGATACTCGAAAATTAGTATTTAAGTGTGAGGATGGTTCTTTAATTGAATCTGTTTTAATCCCGGACCAGGATAGATTAACATTATGTCTTTCAACTCAAGTCGGTTGTCCCCTTGATTGTCAATTCTGTGCAACTGGTCAGATGGGTTACAAAAGAAATCTTACTGTTTTTGAAATCATCGATCAATTCATTCAAACAAGTAAACATTCAGATAGATTAATTACAAATATTGTTTATATGGGAATGGGAGAACCATTTCTAAACTATGAAAATACTTTGAAATCACTCTCCATTTTTTCGTCTGACCTTGCCTTTGATATCTCGGCAAAAAGAATTACTGTCTCAACGGCAGGAATCCCATATAAAATAATTGACTTTGCTCATCAACCTTTCAAAGGTAAACTCGCATTTTCTCTTCATTCAACTGATGAAGAAATTCGAAGCTTGATTATGCCGATTAACAAAAAATATTCACTCAAACAAAACATCGAAGCACTGGAATATTTCTATAAACAGACTCGAAGAAGAATTACATTTGAGTATATTCTATTAAAGGGAATTAACGACTCAGACAAAGATGTTCAGGGACTTGTAAAGCTTTCAAGGAGAATTCCAAGCAAGATTAATATTATTCCTTTTAATTCAATTGCTCACACCAATCCAAAGGGACTTGGTGCTCAACTTGAACCAACATCTCAAGAAGAATTTGATTCATTCGTAGAAAAACTCCGAAAAAATAATCTCACAGTATTCGTTCGAAATACAAAAGGAAATGATATCGCTGGAGCCTGTGGACAGCTGGCAACCAAAATATTGAAAAGAGGAAAATCCGTAAAAGTTTAATTAAAATTTGTTTTGAGGAAAGAAATGAAATCTAAAAAAGAATTAAAAAGAATTTCATTAATTCAAATGTCAATGGTTGAAGACACTTCAAAAAATCTTGAAAAAGCCAGGCGAATGGTGATTGAAGCCGCCAGAGATGGTGCAAAAATTATCTGTCTACCTGAAATGTATAAATCACTTTACTTCTGTCAGAAAGAAGATCATAATTTTTTCAAACTTGCTGAAAAATTAGATGGTGAATCATTTCAAGAATTTTCATCCATTGCAAAAAGATTTAAATCAATTATAATTGTTCCAATATTCGAAAAAAGAGCTGAGGGTTTGTACCATAATTCTCTAATTGTTATTAACGATGAAGGTAAGTTGGAAGGATTTTACAGAAAGATGCACATTCCTGATGACCCACTCTATTACGAAAAATTTTATTTCACACCTGGAGATACAGGTTTCAAATCATTCAAAACAAAAGCTGGAAACATTGGGACATTAATCTGCTGGGACCAATGGTATCCTGAAGCTGCAAGAATTACTGCACTGAAAGGTGCTGAAATTTTGTTCTATCCAACTGCCATTGGCTGGCATCCTTCTGAAAAAGAAAAATATGGTGAAGCTCAAAGAGATAGCTGGGTTACAATTCAAAGAAGTCACGCAATTGCAAATGGTGTTTATGTCGCTGCTGTTAATCGAACTGGATTTGAAAAAGTAGATGAAAAAAACGATGGTATAATTTTCTGGGGCAGTTCATTTATCTGTGACCCACAGGGAAAAATTTTAGCTCAAGCATCTGAAGATAAAGATGAAATTCTTTTTGCTGATTTAGATTTTTCTACAGTTGATGTTTTCAGAACTCACTGGCCATTTCTCCGCGATAGAAGAATTGACGCATATGATGAAATTACTCGACGCTTCATTGACTGAACAATTCCATTTCAAAAATTTTCTCAGTCAATTAAGTCTATCCAATTTCAAATCAAACAAAGAAGGAATAAACTTATGAAATTCCGTCTACCAGCTGAATGGGAAAAACACTCTGCTACATGGATAGGCTGGCCATTTAATAAAGAAGATTGGCCAGGAAAATTTGAACCTATTCCGTGGGTCTTTGCTGAAATTGTAAAAAAGATTTCTGAAGGTGAAGAGATTTTTATCTTGGTTCAGAATGAAGTTCATCAAAAATCTGCCATCCAGGTTTTGAAAAAAGTTGGTGTTGATTTTACTCAGATAACTTTTGTTCAACAAAAGACTAACCGCAACTGGTTAAGAGATTCCTCTCCATTTTTTGTTAAGGATGAAAATGGAAAAGTTCATCCAGTAAAATTTATTTTTAATGGCTGGGCAAAGTATAAGAATTATAAAAACGATCAGAAAATTCCACTCACAATCTCAAAAGTTTCGAATAAAAGTTTAATCACAGCTGTTTATAAAAATAAACCTGTCACTTTAGAAGGTGGAGCAATTGATACAAATGGAGAAGGAACATTAATCACAACTGAAGAATGTTTACTTGATGATAAAGTTCAAACAAGAAATCCTGGTTTTACAAAAAATGATTACGAAAAAATATTTAATGAATATCTTGGAGTTGATAAAGTCATCTGGCTTAAAAAGGGAATTGCTGGTGATGATACCCACGGACACATTGATGATGTTTGCAGATTCGTAAATAAAAATACTCTTCTTCTTTGTTCAGAAAAAAATCCTGATGATGAAAATTATCAGATATTAAATGAGAACAAAGAAATTCTTCAAGAAGCAAAACTTGCCGATGGAAGTAAAGTTGAAGTAATCGATCTACCAATGCCAGAGCCTTTGTACTTTGAAGGTCAAAGACTTCCTGCAAGCTATGCTAATTTTTACATTTCAAATTCTTATGTATTAGTTCCAACTTTCAATGATGTAAATGATAAAATCGCTCTTGGAATTTTAAGCGAGTTATTTCCGGAAAGAAAAGTTGTTGGCATTCATGCTGTTGATCTGGTGTGGGGACTTGGTACAATTCACTGTTTATCTCATGAACAACCAGCGGAAGAAATATGATGTGGATACCTCTTGCATTCGGAGTTGCTCTATTCGATTCATTAAAAAATGTTTTAGCAAAACGCACACTAAAAAATATTGATGAATATGTTGTTGCCTGGTCGAATTCTTTTTTCTCGGCAATTTTTTTAATTCCAATTTTACTCTTTGGTTTGCCTGAAATTAAACCAATGTTTTTGGTTGGTTTAATTGTGAGTGGAACATTAAACGTTGCGGCACTTGTATTTTTTATGAAGTCAATTAAAAGTGGTGACCTTTCTAATACTGTTCCACTTACAACAATTTCTCCCCTTCTTTTGTTGATTACATCGCCATTAATAGTAGGAGAGTTTCCCTCTTTTAAGGGAATACTTGGTATGATTTCAATAGTTATTGGTGCATATCTTCTCAATTTCAAAAAAGATGATAAAGATTTTTTTGCCCCGTTTCGTGCAATTGTAAAAGAAAAAGGTCCGAGGTATATGTTAATTGTTGTTTTAATCTGGGCTGTTACAGCAAATTTTGATAAGATAGGCGTAGTCAATTCGTCACCGTTATTTTATTCATTTGCTGTTCAATTGTACATAGGGATATTAATGCTTGTTTTCGTGATTCCAAGATTTAAGAAAAATCCAAAAACTTTTAATCAAAATTTAAAAGCTTTAGTGGGTGTTGGAATTCTTTCAACGCTCACAATTATCTGTCATATGCTCGCAATAAGTATGACAATTGTGCCGTATGTTATTTCAATTAAGAGAACCAATTCAATTTTAAGTGTAATTTTTGGAAGAATATTTTTTAAGGAAGGTCATTTACAGGAAAGATTACTCGCAGCGATTTTAATGTTTATCGGTGTTTTACTGATTACATTTGGATGATAATCTAAGATTGACGTTAAACATTAATTATTAGAATTATTGCAGCATCTTATCAGCACTATGTAATAGATTTTATCATTTAAAGAAAATAGGAAAATAGAGGAGCTGTATAAAAAGTATTATTTTGTCAGGGCTGACTAAAAAGTATTATTTTGTCACCCTGAATTTATTTCAGGGTCTATTTTTGGTATATAATCACAAGTTAAGATGCCGAAATAATGCTGAAATAAATTCAGCACAGGATTCAATATAACATTTTTTGGACAACCCCTCGCAATGACTGGTAATTTCTCAGCATTTGTCATTGCGAGGAACGAAGTGACGAAGCAATCTTTCACAACATTATTTGAAAATTGTTTTAGAAGAAAAGATTGCTTCGAGGCTGACTAAAAAGTATTATTTTGTCACCCTGAATTTATTTCAGGGTTTATTTTTGGTTTATAATCACAAATTTAGATGCCGAAATGAATTCGGCATGACACTGTTTGAACATCCACCCAATTAAACAAATTTTAAAAACACTCTTGATAACATTATCTATCCTAATCATCACCAACTTTTATCAGCAACCTGCCTTCCGAATTACAGTTGACTTCAGTCAACTGCTAAGTAATTTACCCAATCGAATAATGGCTTTAGCCACATTCAGTTCACTCCATATATCATTGGTACTGAAAAATAGAAGATATTCACGAAAATTTTCTGATGTTCTTCTCCTTTCATTCACCAAAAATCAATTATAAAAATAATTGGATTGTGATTATCTTCACTTGAAAATATTTACAATGAATACTTGAAAAATGTTTTTAGAACCCTTTTCTGAAATTTTACTGGAACTTTATAAACTTGAAATTACTCATATAACTATAACAAAGACTTTATTAAAATTCTAAATTTTTTAAACTTTTGAATGACAATTGCTAAAATCGTTTATCCATTCTTAGAACCGTCCCAAATCTTAAATCCATATTTTTTCATAAACTCTTCGACTTCTTCTGTAAAAGATTTTTTTCGATGATGTTCCTCCTGATTGGCTATATATGCTCTAACTTTATCAACCTGACTTTCACTAATACTCACAGCAAAGTAATCATCTTGCCATTCAAATCTTGATTTGATCAGTTTATTTTTATTAATCCAGTATGAGGATTCCCCTTTTATCATTTGTGCAACTTTACTTATGGATTGTTCTTTATTTAATAAAATTAAACAATGAATATGTTCTTTTTGTCCGTTTATTGAATCTAACCAAATATTTTTCATCTTCGAATTATATTGAATATGTTCGATAACTCTTTTTCTTACTTCATTAAGTAACAAAAGAGGTTCACGATTTTTAGTTGTAAAAACAAGATGGACCCAAATTCTTACATAACTCATTTTTAATCCTCATATTTTATTTTTACACCTTATTTTTTATTGTGGCTAAACTTTTTTTAAGGTTTTTCTCCTCTATCCCCTGACTAAATTCAAGAAAATAATATTCAATTTAGGGACATCTTTTCTATAAAAAACATTATTATAATTGTTTACAATATCGTTTTATATTCTATTTTCTGCAATTTTTGTTAACCTCAGTAGAATGCTAATTAATGTTTCCAATTTTATAATATTTTTAACAACATTTCAGAATTACTTTTCGTTATTAAATTCAAAAACAAAATTAATGTGGCTAAAGCCGAATGATAGTGTTTCTATTTTTACACTTAACTGAAGTCAAGTGCAATTAAACAAATTTTAAAAACACTCTTGATAACAGAATCTTTCTTAATCATCACCGACTTTTATCAGCAACCTGTCTTCCGAATTACAGTTGACTTTACTTGGTGGGTAGTTGGATTTCTTTACTCATTCAAAGAAAAATAGATTGAACCATTTTCTTCCTGGTGAAGGAATAAAACTCCGAGGCGAACTAATTTCACTAAAATACGTTGAGCCCGTCGCTCACTTATATTGACAAGTCGACAAAACTCTCGTGTATTAATTCTTTCATTTTTCTCCAGATATTCAAAGAGAGCTTTTTCTTTTTTCCCGAGATGAAATTCTGTTTCTATTTTATCATCAAAGCTTGTGTGGAGTAACTTAATCATCTCTCTTGATGCCTGAACGGACTTCGACTTCATTCTGATAAAAACTTTCGCAGTTCGATAATTCAAATTACTCTGATAATCCTGAATCCTGTGAGGTTTTCGATTACTTTCCATAACTTCACCTATCACAACATCTTTACCATCTATTTCCAGAACATAAACATTTAAATCAATCTCTGGCTCACAATAATTTTTTGCTGTCTCAATGAGAAGTGCTTCTGTTTCTTTCTCACTTTTTACACCAACAATCTCGCCATTATCATCCACACCAAAAAAAATTAATCCACCTTTTGAATTAGCAAATGCAATTAACTCACGAGCAATTTTTTCAAAGGTTGTAAATTTTCTTTTAAACTCAACTTTTGAACTTTCACCTTCTGAAATTAATCGTATTGCTTCTTGTTCGGTTAATTCGAAGTTCATCTCTTTAATCCATTAATTTCATTGAAGACATTCTACTCAAGGCAATGTTTTTTCTTCTGATTACAAAACGACTGTTATCAACTGGAGAGTGCCTCAAAGGTGATGGTAGAATTCCTATTATTCGTGCAATCTGTTCTCGTGAAAGTTCATTTGCATTTTTCTTGAAAAATTTCCGGCTTGCTGATTGAATACCAAAAATTCCATCGCCCAGTTCAACAATATTGAGATAATGTTCAAATATAGTTTTTTTATCGAGCTCCTTTTCCATTCGAATAGCTGTCAATATTTCTTTGGCTTTTCTGAAATAGTTTCTATTGGTAGTAAAGTAAATATTTTTTGCGGTTTGCATTGTAATTGTACTTCCACCACGAATGATTTTACCTCTTCTCAAATTAATTCTTGATGCAATCTGCAAACTTTTCCAGTCAATCCCTTTATGTTCAAAAAATCCATCATCTTCGAGAGCGAGAGTAGCTCGTTTAAAATTATCAGGAATTTCTTCGTAGTTCAACCAATTTTGTGAAGGATAGAACAAGAATAGATTTTCAAAAATTCTTTGTTCCATTACTCCTGAGATTCTTGTTCTGGTAATTTCAAGTGAAGGAATATGAAATCCCGGGATAGCGATATAAAAAATTAGGATAAAACTGATTAGATAAAATTTAAAAGGAGATTTTTTATAAAACTTTTCTTTTATGAAATCAAAATATATTTCAAGTTCAAACACCGGATTAGAAATCCCATTCACTTTCTTTTTATCTGCTCTGGAAGTTCTTCTTTTTTGATTGATGAATCCTGAATCATCTTTTGTTCTTTTTTCAATTCTGGATTTATCTGTTCATCTTTTTTAATCAAATCGGGATTTTCTTTTTGAGGTTCTTTCGGTTCTTCATTAAGCTTTTGTTGCTTTAAACTATCTTCCTTAGCCTTTTTCTCAAGTTCCTTCCTCTGTAAGTCACCTTCATATGCAATCAATTTCGAATTAATTCTTTGAGTAAACAAAGAAGCTGGATATTTTTCTTTCAAAGATTTATAAACTGAATAGGCCGAATCATACAAACGCAATTTATTCTCGTAAATGTGACCAATCATCAACAAAGACTTTGGTGCATATTCTGTGTTTTTATGTTTATCATAAATTAAAAGAAGTTTCTGAATAGCTTCTTCGTATTTTTTCTGTTCTACTAACTGCTCTGCTTCACGATATTCAAAATCTGGTAAATTCGTTTTCGTAACTTTAGGTTGAAGTCCAAGTTTTCGAGCAACAATTTTTGAAATTTCTGTATCAGAAAATCTTTCATACATAATTTTGAACAGGCTATCAGCTTTTTCTTTTTTTCCGGTTGTTTCATAGTAGTTTGCAAGAGCATAGAATGACCTTTCGCTGAAATCCTGACCGGGATATTTTTCAACTATTTCTTTAAGGTAAACATATGCTGAGTCAGGTTTGTTGAAATCAATCATGAAAAGTGTAGCTAAATCAAACTTTAATCTTGCAATGTTAATTTCAAGTGAATCAGCTGTTTTAAGATTCGCCTGATACCTTAGCGAATCCTGGTGAAGTTTAATTGCATACAAACTATCAGCTCTTTTTTTCTCTTCAAAGTATTGTTGCAAATCTGCAAGGTAAGCTGAATCGCTTAACATGGAAGAATCGATTTCTATTTCCTGAAATTTTTGATAAGTGGTATCAACTGGAAAAGTTCTAAGAAAAGGAATTTGTTTCTCAAAATTTCGTATGCTTGTCCAGAGATTTTTATAACGACTGAAAAGCTGTGATTTAAACTGAGCTAACTTTCTCAAATCATCCGGGAGTTGAGCTCGAAGAGATTTATCGTAATAATATTTTGCTGAATCAAGATTACCAAGAGTATTTTCGAGATAACTGGCAATTTCAAATTGAGCTATTGCTCCTGTTTCTTTTGAAGAGTATGTCGTATCAATTTTAATGAAATAATTTAAAGCATTTAAAGTATCATTTTGAGCGAGATGCAGGTAAGCATATTCAAGCTCGGTAAAATCTTTATATTCATCATAAAGAGATTCACTTGATAAATCATCAAGGATTTCTTTTGCTTCGCTAAATTTTTGTTGTTCTCTGAAGATTTTGGCAAGTTCAAGTTGAGATTTAAATCTATAATAATAATCAGATGTGTATTTTCGAACCTGTGAGTAGTTTTGAATGGCTTTTTCAAGTTCACCAGATTTTGCGAAAGCACTACCGAGTAAAAGATAGACCTGGGCAATTGCATTTTTATTTTTAGAAATTTTTACAAACTCATTCCCAATATTGATTATTCCTTCGTTATCATTTCTTTTATAATAAATTTTCAAAATCTCAAGTAGTGCATTACTCATAACATTTCTATCTTTTCTTTCACGGGCTTCTGAATAAACATCATTTAATAATCTCAGGGCTCGCTCTACTTCAATTGTCTGGGCATAAGCGCGAGCAATCCACAACTTTGATTCTAAATAATAATCACTCTCCGGGAAGTTTGTGATTAACTCAGTGAATTTTCGAATTGCACTTGGATATTCTCTTTGATAGAAATAAGATTTTCCAATAATAAAAAGAGCATCATCAACAAGGGAGCTATTAGAATGATACTGAAGTATCTTAGAACATTTCTCAATTACCTGGACAAACTTGTTCGTTACATTTCCACCTGGTGCTATAACTTTTGTTGTGAATAAATCTTTCTGTTGTTTTAATAATTCTTCCTCTGCCTCATTAAAAATTCGGCTGGCATTGTAATAAATATTAAAGTAAGTGGTAAAATTTTCGTAACCACTCTTTATGAATTTTCCAATAGAACAAGAATTAAAACTTAGAGAACTTAAAAGAATTAACAGTGGGAAAATTATTCTTCTCATTTTAAAAATTTAATTTTTTGATTTTTAATCTTTAATTAAACCAAAGTTCCAGGTAAAAAAGAAATATTTTCAGGTAAACTCTTTATGAACGAAGTAAATTTCAAAGTGTTTTCATTAAAATTTTTTAATGTAAAAAGCCTGTAGCTAAACATTTTTTTCATGAATTAAGAAAACTTAAAGTGCATTTTTACCAGATTCTTCTGTACGAATTCGAATTGCATCTTCAATTGACGAAATGAAAATCTTTCCATCCCCGATTTGTCCAGTCTTTGCTGATCTAATAATTGCATTTACAACAGTTTCTTCTTGAGATTCGGGAACAACAATTTCAATTTTAATTTTCGGTACAAATTCAATCCGATATTCACTGCCACGATAAATTTCTGAGTGTCCTTTTTGCCTTCCATAACCTCTGACTTCAGTAATAGTTAAACCTTGAATTCCTTCTTCGAGTAAAGCATCTTTAACATCATCAAGTTTAAATGGTCTTATTATCGCTTCAATCTTTTTTAATTTTTGTGATGGCATTTGATCCTCATTAATTTATCTACCATGACAATGTTTATATTTTTTACCACTTCCACAGGGACAAGGATCGTTCCTTCCAATTTTTTCACCAACTTTGACTGGTTGAGGTTTTCCTGGAGTTTGTTGTGAAGAATGAACTGGACCTTTATCTTTTGCAACCTGCAAACCATCAACTGATTGGTGAATTGTTGTAATTCTTTCTGGCGCTTTTCTTCTTCTCTGTACCTGTTCAGGAATTTCAGGAAACCATTTAAATACGAGTCTTAAACTCTCATCTCTAATTGATGTGAGCATATTCATAAATAATTCATAAGCTTCTGATTTATATTCAATTAATGGATCTCTCTGACCATAAGCACGAAGCCCGATTCCTTCTTTTAAGTCATCCATATCACGGAGATGTTCTTTCCACTTTTCATCAATCACACTGAGAACAGCATATCTTTCAAGATTAGCCATCAATTCAGTGCCTAACATTTTTTCTTTCTTATTATAAAAGTCAACTGCCGCTTCATAAATTTTTTCGATTAATCCATCCTCTCCAAGTTCCTGGAATAGTTGAGGAGTAATTTGAATATCAATCAAAAGATTACGAATCAATTCTTCTCTGAGTAAATCAATTTCAGCTTTCTCGTAATACTTGTGAACAACATCAGAGATATATTCAAACAAATCTTCAAGTAATCTTCCTTTTAATCTTTCACCCTTGAGAGCCTGTTTTCTCTTTGCATAAATAACTTCTCGCTGTGAGTTCATCACATTATCATACTCAAGGAGACGCTTACGAATGGCGAAATTATTTTCTTCAACTTTTTTCTGTGCTCGTTCAACACTTCTGGTAATTAGAGGATGGGTGATTACTTCACCTTCTTTCACACCAATTCTTTCCATAATTGCAGCAATTCTGTCGCTTCCAAAAAGTCTCATCAAATCATCTTCAAGGGAAAGATAAAATTTCGATGAACCTGGATCACCCTGACGACCTGCACGACCACGAAGCTGTCTATCAATTCTTCTGGATTCGTGTCGTGTAGTTCCTAAGATTGCAAGTCCTCCAAGTTCTTTAACTCCAGGACCAAGTTTGATATCTGTTCCACGACCAGCCATATTTGTTGCAATAGTAACAGCGCCTTTTAAACCAGCATTGGCAATAATCTCAGCTTCTCGTTGATGATGCTTGGCATTCAAAACATTATGTGGAATTCCTTTTCGTCTTAACATTCGACTAACTGTTTCAGACGCTTCGACAGAAGTTGTACCGACAAGTATAGGTCTGCCTAATTTGTGTAACTCTTCTATCTCGTCTAATAACGCATTATACTTTTCACGCATTGTTCGGTAAATCATATCATCGTAATCAATTCGAATACAGGGTTTGTGAGTTGGAATAACTACAACATCCAATTTGTAAATTTCCCAGAATTCTGCTGCTTCTGTTTCAGCTGTTCCGGTCATTCCTGCAAGTTTTTTATAAAGTCTAAAATAATTTTGTAATGTAATTGTAGCCAGAGTTTGTGTGTCTTTTTCAACTTTCACATTTTCTTTTGCTTCAATTGCTTGATGAAGTCCATCGGAATACCTTCTTCCCGGCAATAACCTTCCAGTGAACTCATCAACAATCATTACTTTACCATCATCAGTTACAACATACTCGACATCTTTTTCATACAGAGCATAAGCTCTAAGCAATTGCTGAACAGTATGAATTCTATCACTCCTTTCAGCATAAAGCTGGTATAGCTTATCTTTTCTTTTAATTTTTTCTTCTGGTGTGAGTGATTGATCGTTTTCAATTTTACTTATTTCAGTACCAAGGTCAGGAAGGACAAAGAAATCTTTATCTTCATTAATATTTGTGATGAATTCACGCCCTTTTTCAGTTAAATCTATGGAATGATTTTTCTCATCAATTCTGAAGTAAAGTTCATCATCAATTTCGTGCATTCTTTTTTCTTGCTCACGCATGTATTCGAGCTCAGTCTCCTGCATCAACTTTTTGTTTGATGGCTCGCTCAAAAGTTTTATAAGCTTTTTATTTTTCGGATAACCCCGGTTAGCTCTAAGTAATAAAACTCCAGCCTTATGATAATCTGGTTCAGGTTTGTTTAATTCTTCTTCTGCCTCTTGAACAATTTTTGCAACAAGTTGAGTTTGAGCTCTGACGAGTCTTTCAACTCTTGGTTTTAACTCAGTAAATTTTTGTTCTGAACTTTCAACAGGTCCACTAATTATTAAAGGTGTTCTTGCTTCATCAATAAGTACAGAATCGACTTCATCCACGATTGCATAATTATGTCCTCGTTGAACAACTCCATCGAGAGAGACTGCCATATTATCACGCAAATAATCAAAACCGAATTCATTGTTTGTACCATAAGTGATATCACACTGGTACATTTTCTTTCGTTCTTCAGGTGACATATGATTGAGGATTACACCAACGGTCAATCCATGGAATTCAAAAATCTTACCCATCCATTCACGATCTCTCTGAGCGAGATAATCGTTTACCGTTACAAGATGACAGCCACGACCTGTTAGTGCATTCAAAAACAATGGCATGGTTGCAACAAGAGTTTTACCTTCTCCTGTTGCCATTTCAGCAATTTTACCCTGATGAAGAACAATACCTCCCATCAACTGGACATCGAAAGGAATCATATCCCACGTGATTTTTCGACCGACAACTTCCCAGGATTTTCCGACTAATCTTCGACAGGTATCTTTTACAATTGCATAAGCTTTTGGTAAAATTTCATCGAGAACTTCTTCGTAGGTTTCATCAAGTTGATCGTTTAATTCTTCAAGTTCATCGTAAATTTTTTGTTGTTCTTCTGCTGAAAGATCTTCCTTTAGTTTAGCCTCGAGATCTTCAATTTCTTTTCTCAAATCCTGAGTTCTTTCATTGATAATCTCTTTTAGCTTTTGTGTTTCGGCTCTAAGTTCATCATCAGTTAAATCTTTTAATGTCTCATAAATTTGATTTATTTCAGCAACCAGTGGCTTGAGCGCCTCAATATCTTTCTTATGTTTATCACCGAAAATTTTCTTTAATAACTTTAACATTTTACCTCTTTAATATTTTATTAAAACTAATTAATTGAGATAGAAAAAACAATTTTTATACAAAATTCGGAATAATTCTGGAATTGATAAAAACTGCTTAAATACATCTGAGAATTTTTCTATCAGGGCATATGGCTTCTCTCGACAAGTCGGTATCGCAATACCTGATTGTTTCTCATTATTTGTCATTGCGAGTAATGAAGTGACGAAGCAACCTTTCCATTGATGTACATTTGTAGTCATTGTCAGTCTGAGCAAAGACGAAGACTGACAATATTATCAGTCATTGCGAGGAACGAAGTGCCGAAGCAATTTTCCACAACATATTTTTAAAATTGTTTTATGAGAAAAGATTGCTTCGCCCCGATTAAAAATCGGGGCTCGCAATGACTGGTTAATTTCTGGTTATAGTCATTGCAAGAAATGAAATGACGAAACAATCTTTCACAACATTATTTGAAAATTGTTTTAGGAGAAAAGATTGCTTCGGTGCTGACTAAAAAGTATTATTTTGTCACCCTGAATTTATTTCAGGGTCTATTTTTGGTTTATAATTACAACTTTAGATGTCGAAATAATGCTGAAATAAATGCAGGAAAGGATTCGGCATGACACTTATTGGACAACCCCTCGCAATTACTGGTAATTTCTCATCATTTGTCATTGTGAAAAACGAAATGACGAAGCAATCTTTCACAACATTATTTGAAAATTGTTTTAGGAGAAAAGATTGCTTCGGGGCTGACTAAAAAGTATTATTTTGTCACCCTGAATTTATTTCAGGGTCTACTTTTGGTTTATAATTACAAGTTTAGATGCCGAAATGAATTCGGCATGACACTTATTGGACAACCCATCGCAATGACTGGTTAATTTCTCATCATTTGTCATTACGAGTAATGAAATGACGAAGCAATCTTTCATACAGGAATTATTTTTACTGAATAGTCATGGGAAAATCCTACCTGAAAATTAGAATTTTGAGGACAAAAGAATACTACATTTCGAATTAATTATTTAAAGAAAAATTTATAAATTCCAACCGTAATTGAGAGACTAATTATGAAAGGTGCATCGTTGAATTCCAGGTACAAACAGTATTTTCCATTTATTGCAGGATATATCCTCATAGCCGTTTTAGTAATCATTATTATGAGTAATATCTTGCTTTCCCACTTCAAGGATATCAAAAACCAGAGTTTTAAAGAGCTAGAAAACATTTCCACAATAAAATCGCAATCAATTCTTAACTTCATCAATGAAGAAAAATACAAACTTCAGGAACTCGTTAATTCAGAACTCTTTAATGAAAAAATCTTACCAGCTTTTGCAGGGAAGATTAATCCCCGTCAATTTTATGAATTTCTAAATGAGTTGAAGTACATAAAAGAACTGGAGGACATTTTATTTTTTGATCCAGAGGGTAAAACAATTTTCAGCTTCAAAATTTCACCGGATAAAATTGATTCAATCACAGTTAAAAATTTCATCAGTAAAAATAATCAAGAAGTTTTTATTGATATTTTTAGAAATAGTTCAAATATAGTTTATGCTTATCAATATCCTGTATATACTTCTATAAAAGACAATAAAGCTCTTGTCGGTTATATAAGATTCCAATACGATGCTGGAAATACAATTCTTCCACGATTAGAATATTTTGAACCTTTTAGTTCTAGGGAAATTCTTTTTGTCAAACATGAAGGAAATAAATTAATTTACCTAACCTACTTAAAGAAAATACCAATTAAACCACTTAACTTGTCAGAAATAATTGAAGGAAATTCTTACTGGAAAAACTTTTTTAGTACTAACACTTTAAGCCACTACGAAGGACTGGATTACTCGGGTACTCCAGTTTTGGCTGTTATTCAGAGAATTCCCAGTACTAATTGGCTCTTAATAACAAAACAAGATGCATCGGAAGTTTTTGAAAGTTATAAAAACCAGAGCTTAATGATTGGTAGTCTAATCCTGATGATTCTAAGCTCTTGCGGTTTGTTCCTTGCTTTCTTTTTCAACAGGCTAAAAATAAAACAAACTGAAAGAGAGTACCAGTTAGAGAAACAAAAAAATGAACTGGAAAAGCAACTTGATATTCTAAGTTCTCATGTGAATGATGCAATCTTCATCTTAAATTCTAAAGGTGAGATTATCAAAACAAATAAAATCGTTGAAAAATTATATGGTTATCGTCCTGAGGAATTAATTGGTAAAACAATCGATATCGTCTGTAAGGTTGATGAGATGAAAGAGCTATTCGAAAGATTTACAAAAATTAAGGAAATGGGTAGCTACATTTACGAATCAACTCACAGAAGAAGAGATGGCTCTTTATTTGATGTAGAAGTAAATGCAAGACCTTTTGAATTAGATGGTGAATTTTATTTTGTTGGTTCTGTTAGAGATATTTCTGAGAGAAAAAAATCATTTATTGAATTACAGACAAAACTTGATACTGAAAAATTTCTGACAGAAATCGCATCCGAAATGGTTAATATAACCGTCAAAGATCTTGATGAAAAGATATTAACTATACTCAGAAGAATTGGCGAATTTGTAAAAATTGATCGCATAAGAATTTTTATAAAAGACTCATCACTACCTTTTTATCATTGCAAATATGAGTGGTGCAGATTAGGTGTCGAATCATACAGAGAGAGTTTACAGTTCTTAGATCTTTCAAATGAGTTTCCTTTTCTATATTCTGTGCTCAATTCAGGTAAAGTTTTTAAATGTAAAGATGTTGAAACACTTCCTTCACAGGCTGATAAAGAAAAAACCGAACTTAAAAAGCAATCAATTAAATCCTTCCTGTGGAAACCTATAAGGTATAAGGGTGAACTTAGTGGATTTATCAGTTTAAGCACAATTGATCAAATAAAAGATTTTTCCACTGCAGATGAACTGATAATTAATATTTTCTCTGAACTATTCATCAATTCTTATCAAAGAATTCTTTATGAAACTCAAATTCTGGAGAGTGAAAAACGATTTAAAAAATTAGTCGAAAGTTCTTCGGATGTAATTTTAATAGTATCAAAAGATTTTAGAAATATGTACCTTTCTCCATCTATAACTCATGTTCTGGGATATACAGTCGAAGAAAGATTAAATCAGAATCCCTTAGAACTAATTCATCCAGATGACCTTCAAATAGTTAAAGAAGCAATTGAAGAAATAAAAAATCCAGGAGATAAAGTTACAATTCAATTCAGAGGCAAACATAAACTCGGTCACTATCTTTATCTCGAAGCTACATTAACAAATCTTTACGATGATCCTTTAATAAATGGAATGGTTGTCAATTATCATGATATTACTGAAACCAGAACGGCTTACTTAAAACTTCAGGAAAGTGAAGAAAGATATAGAATACTCGCAGAAGAATCGGGAGATGTTTTATATAAATTAAATTATTCAACAATGAAATATGAGTATTTGAGTCCGGTAATAGAAAAATTAACAGGATACACACCTGAAGAGATTGATGATATTGGATTCAATAATATTATTGAAGAGATATCTTTGCTTCTCAATCCAGGTACAACTAAAGAACAGATTATTGATCAAAGATTGAAAGGAGAAACAGGCGAATATCTGGCTGATTATAGAATACGAACAAAAAATGGTGATTTAAAATGGGTAAGAGACCACTCATTTCCTTTCTTTGATTCAGATGGTGCATTAATTGGTTCAATAGGTATTATGTCAGATATAACTGAACTCAAAAAGAAAGAGGAAGAAATCAAGAAAAGAGAAAACTATCTAAATGTTCTTGTTGATATTCAAAAGTCACTAATCTTTCTTGAAGATTTAAAAAAGTTCTATAATTATATGCTTCCTAAGCTCGGAAAGGTAAGTAACGTTAGTCGTTGTTATGTATTTGAAAATTCAAGAGATGAATCAGGAAAATTACTTATGAGTCAAATTGCTGAATGGTGTGCTGAAGGTGTAACTCCCCAGATAGATAATCCTGAATTACAGAATTTACCTTATGAGACTCTTGGAAATGATCTCTATAGTGAACTTATAGAAAAAGGTTACTGGGCAAAACTTGTTAAGACCTTAAATGAACCATTGAAGTCAATTTTAGAATCTCAAGACATTGTTTCAATTCTTCTCATTCCTATAATGATTCATGACGAATTTTACGGTTTCATAGGCTTTGACGAATGTAAAATAGAACGAGAGTGGACAATGATGGAAATTGAAATTCTTCAATCAGCTGCTGCTTCAATTGCTCTTGCTATTGAATCAAAGAGAAAGAAAGATGAAATAATTCGTGCAAGAGATGAAGCCATCGAAGCGAACAGATTAAGAAGTAGTTTTATCTCAATTCTTTCTCATGAAATAAGAACGCCACTCAATTCTATTATGGGATACAATGAAGTTATTCGAGAAAGATTTTCTGACCAGAGTGATGAAGAACTTGATTTCTTCTTTGGAGCAATAAAGAATAATAGCTTAAGGCTTCTAAATACAATAAATCAATTAATCGAAATCTCTCGATTAGAAGCAGGTGCACTCAAAACTAAAATCGAAAAACTCAATTTGAGAATATATATTGAAAACATTTGTATGGCTTTAAAGATTCAAGCAGATAAGAAAAAACTAACATTGAACTGTATATTACCTGAGGAAACTCTTCTTGTAATGGCTGATGATTACTGCCTGAATGGAATACTTGAAAACTTAATTACAAATGCAATCAAATATTCTGAAAAAGGAACGATAGAAATTTCAGCAAAACCAGAAAAAGAATGGGTCGAACTTAAAATTAAAGATGAAGGTATCGGGATATCAGAAGAATATTTAAAACATCTTTTTAATCCTTTCAGTCAGGAAGATGTTTCATACAAAAGAAGATTTGAAGGAACTGGACTTGGTCTTGCGATAACTAAAAAATATGTCGATTTAATTGGTGGTGAGATTAAGATTGAAAGTAAAAAAGGGGAAGGGACAACCTGCACTGTAAAACTAAGGAGAGCCGCAGATAATTCTTAGCATGTGAGGTGACCACTCCCTTCCCTGAAGTTGGAGAGGATACATTGAAAAGTATCCTTCTCCCACCTCACTGCATATTTTTTTAATTCGATGATAAATTATCTAAGATTAAAAATCCATACCTTAAAACCTGACAATCATTTAATTAAAATCAAAGAAAAAATTTCCACCTGCAATAACTTAAAAAAATTTTAATGCGTTGACTAAATTTGTATGTGTTGAAATTAGAGATAAAAAGATTTCTATTAGATTTTTTTTCTTCGAAATTTGAATTAGAAAGGGTTCTCCTCTCTGATAAAATTGAGGGCTTATTGAATGAAATTTACCCCGATGAAAGAGTCCTCATAAATATCAAAAGAATTCTTGAGAATGATTACTATCTTCAAATCTATATTGAATCAATCGATTACCTGACAAAGTATCTTGAAATTGTTTTGAAAATTTCTGCTTTCAGTAACTATCTGACTGATGTAATGGTTCGTAATCCAGAGTTTCTAACTCGATTTCTTTCAAGTGGTGAATTGAACAAGAATTTCACATTAAAAGATTTTTCCGATGAACTGGAACAACAGGTCTCAATTTATAAATCATTTGAGAAGAAATTAGATTCCATAAGAAGATTTAAACGACTTCATCTATTGAGAATTGGGTTAAGAGATATTCTTTCTCTGTGCGACCTTGAACAAACAATGCTCGAATACTCTTTCCTTACTCAGGCAATCCTGAATAAAATTTTTCAACTTGTGTTTGATATCAATCAAGCAAAAATCAAAATCAAAAAAATCCCTGATTATGTTTTGATTTCACTTGGTAAACTTGGCGGACTTGAATTGAATTTTAGTTCCGATGTTGATTTGATTTGTTTCTATGACAATCCAGATGAAAAAATTTCTTCGGAAGTACTTGAGTTTTACGATAAAGTTCTAAAGGACTTCATTCAAATCTGCATTGATGCAAAAGATGGAAGCCCCCTTTATCGAATTGATTTTAGATTGAGACCTGATGGTAAATATTCTCCCCTTGCCCGATCAATTTCTTACTATCAAATTTATTATGAGACTTATGGTCGTGATTGGGAAAGACAGATGCTTTTGAAAATGAATTTTATCAGTGGAAATAAAATTCTTTTCGAGAAATTTTATAGAATGATTGAAAGTTTCATATTTCCAAGAAGTTTTTTCGTTTCTCCCCAGACATTCATTCAAAAGTTTAGAAATATCTATCAGGAAAAATTTTCTGCAGATATTGGTAATGAAGATTTGAACTTAAAACATTTTAAGGGCGGAATTCGAGATGTGGAATTTTCTATTCAGGCTCTTCAATTGCTTCACGGTGGAAAATTTAAAAACCTGAGAACACCAAATACAATTGATGCAATTATTAATCTTACCAGGATGAATCTAATTGAAAATGAGACGGGCAAAAGACTAATTGATTCGTATAAATTCTTGAGAAAAATTGAAAACTTTATTCAATTAATGGACGATAGACAGTTACATTCAATTCCACAGGATCAGGATAGATTACAAAATTTGATAAAGTATCTTAGAATAAAAGACGGAAAAGAATTTCAGAAGAAATTAAAATCGGTAAGAAAAATTGTTTCCGATTTTGCTGAGAAAGTTTTTGAGTCTCAATCAGAAGCCTCTCCTAAAAATCTATTTGGAAAGATAAAGGTTAATGATCAAGAAAAATTTGAGAAAAGATTTCAGCAAATAATTCAATTAATTAGTGATCGGGCAGGAAGTCACTTAACTCTGAGTGATGGTTTTGAACAGAAAACTTTTCAATTAAATTTAGTCAAGCTTTTGAAAAAGTGTGATTCACCTGAAAAAGTTCTCAATTATCTATACAAATTTATCTCGGGACTTCATTCATCCTTTCAGATATTTGAATTACTGCGTAATGTTAATTTGTTGAAATCATTAATAAAAATTTTTGATAATTCTGAACATCTCTCTCAACTATTAATATCCGATAACAAGATTATTGATCTATTATTTTCAGGACAGCTCCTCAGTAAATTCAACTATGATATTTCTCTTTATAAAAGAGATGAGTTACAATTTTTCATCTACCGAATGATGTTCAGTTTTTTCTCTGGAAATTTAGATGTAGAACAAATTGGCAAGTTAATTTCTGATTATATTGATGTTTTAATCACAAAGTTGACTGAAGAAAATTTGAAGAAATTCAAGATGAATAAAAACGATTTTGCCCTGATATCTCTTGGTAGTTATGGAACAACAGAAATTCATTTTAAATCTGATTTAGATTTTATGTTTTGTTTTGCAGACAATATCGATAAAATTCGTGCAGAAAAATTTTCTCTTCAATTGCTTTCTGATTTTCGAGAAGAATTCAAATTACTCGATTCGTTTCAAGTAGATTCGAAATTGCGACCTGAAGGTCGAGTTTCTAAACTGAGCTGGACAATTTCAGAACTTGAAAAATACATAAACAGCAGAATGAGAATCTGGGAATTTCAAGCTTATACTAAAATGAGATTGATTTACGGAAGCACAGACCTCTTTGATAAATTAATTGATTTAATAAAATCTCGAATTCAGACAATGGATAAAAATTATATTGCTTCCGAAATAAGAAAGAATCGTATTAATATTAAATCTGGAAAAATTTCTGAATTGAACTCGTCAATTGATTTGAAAAATAGTAATGGCGGTTTAATGGATTTACAATTTTTCATTCAGTACAATATTCTCACAAACAATTTTACCCAGCAACTCACAGGAAAAACTTTTTCACAAACTCTGACCTTATTATCCAGATCAATTCCCCAACTGAAATTATATAGAAAGACGCTCAAGTCAAACTATATTCAATTACTTAAAATGATTCTAATCCAGCAAGTCTTAACAGGAAAAAGAGGTTTTTTAATTGATAGAAATTTTGAATCAAAGCTTGTCAGGAAAATTTTTAGAATTGATAATAGAATTACAATATTTCAGCATTTCAAAAATATTTTAGATGAGAACTTCGAAATTGTTAATAAATTAAGTCCGGAGATTTTTTGAATGAAAGTATCAAAAAACATTTATCTTTTCGCCTCGCTTCTGTTCTTGTTTACAGTTTATCTTTTAACCATTGCACCTGGAGTTGTGCAAATCGATTCAGGTGAACTGGCAGCAGTTGCATCCACTCTTGGAATAGCTCACCCTACAGGATATCCACTTTTTACACTGATCGGATATTTATTTACAAAAATATTTTTCTTCACTTCAAAAATTTTTGCATTGAATCTACTCTCTACTCTCTACACGATTGGTGGATATTTTTTCATTTTCAAGATTAATCAACTTCTAATCAGCAAATCACTAACAGAAAGCAACATTGAAAAGAAGAAAAAAGCAAAAACTTTGAGTACACAAATTGATGAAAATACGATTGCATTTCTTTCAATTGTCTCCGCCTTAAGTCTAGCATTTACCAGAACTTTCTGGCTTCAATCTACTTCTGTGGAAGTTTATTCTCTTCATATTCTTTTAATTTCATCATCAATTTATTTATTCCTGAAAGCATACTTTTTTGAAAGCACAAAAACTAAATCACTCGATAAAATGGAATTGAAACACTGGTTGATTTTTGCTTTTGTTCTCGGGCTATCATTCACAAATCATATGACAAGCATACTGGTTTTGCCAGCGTTTGCATATTTATATTTCACCAGATCTGGATTTAATAAATCATCTTTAAAACTTATTGCGATAATGTTGATTCCATTTGCAATTGCATTGAGTACTTACCTTTATCTTCCAATTGCGGCATCAAACAATCCATCGATTAACTGGGGAAATCCAGTTGACTGGGAAAGATTTAAACGACACATAATGGGATGGCAATATCAAAGCTGGATTTTTTCATCAACTGAATCGGCTTCAAAACAATTCAAATATTTCATTTCAATTTATCCAGTTGAATTTGCTTATGTGGGATTGATTTTTGTTTTGATTGGCATTTATCATTTGAACAAAGTCAATAAGAAAATTTTAATTTTCTTGATTTTGCTTTTTGTAACAACAATTCTTTATGCAATTAACTATGATATCAACGATATCGATTCATATTTTCTTCTTGCTTTCATTTCATCTGGTCTGATACTGACTTCTGGTTTCCATTTTGTATATGAAAAGTTTCTGAAACAATCATCTGGCTCAAAATATCTTTTATTGATTATCCCTCTATTTACATTGTTATTCAATTTTGAAAAAGCTAATCAGAGCGACAATGTTCAATATCAACAATACACAAAAGCTGTTCTTAACTCGACAGAAAAAAATTCAATTGTTATCTCTTACCTGTGGGATTTTTTCATCTCACCATCGTATTATTTTCAATTTGTCGAGAATGAAAGGAAAGACATTGTTATAATAGATAAGGAACTCGTTCGTAGAAGCTGGTATTTCAATCAGCTCAAAACAAATTACCCTGTGGTTTATAATCGATCAAAAAATTTGATAGATGGTTTCATTCCGGAACTTTTAAAATTTGAACGAAACGAAAATTATAATTCACAAATTTTAGAGAAATATTATCGTGAGATAATTTTAAGTTTCATCTTACACAACCTATCCGATTTCACTGTTTATTTGGGTCCTGAGTTAATTATGAATGAAATAAAAAGTGGCTGGCTTGTTCTTCCTGACTCACTACAAATAATTCCTGACCTTTTTCTTTTCAAAATCGTGAAGGACACAAATTATCAACCACTGATATCAAAAGAATACGACATAAAATTTAGAGATGATAAAAGTTATTATACCGAGACATTAAAAAATTTAATAGTCACAACTCACATAAATCGGGCAATGTATGAATTGAAATTCGGTAAGAAACAGGAAGCAAAATTTTTAGTGGAGAAAGTTTTAAAGATTTCTCCTGAAATTCAACTACCTGATGATTTAGCAAAGCTAATTGTCGAATAAAAGGTGAGATTAACAATACAGTGAAGTTATGAACTGGTCTTAATTAAATCAGTAAACCAGTTCAATATTTTTAGAAATGAATGGTGGGAATGAAAAAATCAGTCGAAATGAAATTCTGATTATTCAAATGTGGTCTTTCAACTCATTTCAAGTATTTCAATAAAGCGTCAATTTCTTCCTTGCTAAGTTCACTTGAAGTTCTAAAACTTTTAAGAGTTACATCAACTTGCTGAATCAAAGATTTTTTTTCGTATCGTGGTGAAAATACAGAACCATCAAGCATATAAAGTCTATTTTTCTTTTGATCTAAAAAGACATAATTGACAAATGGTCCACCCATTGTGTAATCATTCATTCTCCACAAACCTTGAGTGAAAATCGCATACTTCCCGTTAAAATTAACTTCACTTTGATTTAGATATTCTTTTGCAATTTCAACATAAGCTTTATCGTCAGTTGTTCTTAAAAATTTTTTCGTTATTCTATTTCTTATTTCAATTACACTATCTTTATCAAGCCACTTTGAATCGACTGAATCAATCCAGTGGATAAATATCCATCTCTCCATATCTGAATTGGGCGATCTTCTCAACCAGACAAAATTATTTTCTTTATTGTTGATAGCTTCGAAAAAGTCAGCTTGAATGTAAATCTTCCATCCATATTCTTTCAGATATTTAGCCTCAAGGTCTTTTTTCTCATAAGTTGGATTATAAAGATTTTTCATTACTCTTTCATCTGAAGCAGACTGGAAAAAGTAGAGCAAATTGTCTTTATCTTTAAATGCTTTAATCCTCAGCTCTTCTAATGTGTTTGAAACCAGAATGACAATAACCTGATTTTTAGCCCAGATATCTTTCTTTTTAATTACAAATTCTTTTCCTTCTTTAATCATATTAATAACGGAGCTATCAATAATTGATTTTACATATTCAGTTACACCATTATTTCGATTAAGTGTGGTTACAATCAAAATATTTTTTCTATTCTGATATTTTTTGAATTGAGAGAAATCAACTCGAGTGAGAGTAAAGAGTTGTTCTGGCTGTGGAGTGATTATCTCCCTCTCAAAAATCGCTGAAAGAAAGTCGTAGTAATCATTCCAGTCAGTTGAATCGGCAATTACAATTATTTCATCCTCTTTACCAATTGCTGGTTTAAGACTCTGTTGGCAGCCATTATTAATTAGAAGAAAGACAAACAGAAGGAAAAATATATAAAGCTTTTTCATATTCTCATCCAAAATGATAGACATTTATTTGTGGTAAAAGTAATGTATAAAGAATCCACATAACAGTTCCAATAGTAATTGGTATTGATAAGTTATCGTCGATTTCAAACGACATACTCTCGGCAATTGTTCCAAAAAATGCTGCAATAATACCAATTACATATTCAAGGAAGTGACCTTCAACTTTCGGAGTAAAGAAAACAACAATAACTGCTGAAATAAAAAATGCCGTTGAACCTTCAAGACTTTTTGCAAAGAATTTTCTTTTTCCAAATTTTCTTCCAATCAATGCAGATGAAATATCAGAGATAATTAGAATCGAGAACGCTGTCACAAAAATCAATTTTGGAAAAACTATCACACAGAAAAGAGCTGAAAGTAAAACATTCGTTGCACCATTTAATCTCTTCTTCCTGTCATCTTTTTCTTTTTTACGAAGAAGAAAACCAAAGAATTTATAAAACCAGTCAGCAACCTGAGGATTGTAATAGCGAATTATATCAACAACCAGAAAAGCAAAAGTTAAAGGGATTAAAATAGTCAAGGCAAGTTGCTTTTCAATGTAATAGTAAACGATCGGAATAGAAAGTGAATTTAAATGAATTAGCTTTCTAATTACTTCGTATTTATAATCGATGGTTGCAGCTTCGTGGAGCACTAAATCATTTTCCTTCGGGATTTCCACTATCCTGAGTTTGCGAAGATTCTGATTCGTCATCTGATTGTCCTTTTCGAAGCTTCAATAATTTTTTCACATGTTCAGGTAATTCTTCTTCTTTATGATTATTCTTTTTAATCGGTGGCAACTCCTCTCCTCGAATTATTAAATCAATTTCTTCATTATCAAGAATCTCTCTTTCAAGAAGATTTTTTGCCAGATTATGAAGAATATTAATGTTATTGCGTAAAATTTCTTCAGCTCTTGACATACAACCATTAACTATATTCTGAACTTCCTCATCAATTAACTGAGCAGTTTTCTCACTAACTTCCTGATGTCTGGTAATTTCTCTTCCAAGGAATAATTCTTCTTCACGACTACCATAAGCAATTGGACCGAGTTTTTCGCTCATTCCCCATTCACAAACCATCTTACGAGCAATTTGAGTAACTCTTTCAATATCATTACCAGCTCCTGTGGTTAGTTCATTAAAGATGATTAACTCAGCTGCACGACCACCAAGAGCATAAGTCATCATTGCAAGTAAATAAGATTTTGAATAAGAATGTTTTTCATCAATTGGTAGAAAAGTAGTTACGCCAAGTGCTCTACCACGAGGTATGATTGTAACTTTATGAACAGGATCTGCCTCGGGAATCATTTTAGCAACAAGGACATGACCACTTTCATGATAAGCAGTCATCTCTTTTTCTTTTTCGGAAATAATCAAACTTTTTCGTTCCATTCCCATCATTACTTTATCTTTAGCTTCTTCAAAATCATCCATATCGACATACTTTTTATTTTTGCGAGCAGCAATGAGAGTTGCTTCATTTACAAGATTTGCAAGATCAGCTCCAGATAATCCTGGTGTACCTTTTGCAATTACAGAAAGATTAACATCGGGAGCCAGAGGAATTTTCCTTGTATGAACTTTAAGTATTCCTTCTCGTCCTTTAACATCAGGTCTATCAACGACAACCTGGCGATCAAATCTTCCCGGTCTTAATAAAGCAGGATCTAAAATATCAGGTCTATTGGTTGCAGCGATAATTATAATTCCATTATTTGGTTCAAATCCATCCATTTCAATTAAGAGTTGATTTAATGTTTGCTCTCGTTCGTCATGTCCACCGCCAAGTCCTGCACCTCTTTGACGACCAACTGCATCAATTTCATCTATAAAGATTATACACGGTGCATATTTTTTTCCTTGTTCAAACAAATCTCTAACGCGGCTTGCACCTACACCAACAAACATTTCAACAAATTCAGCACCCGAAATCGAAAGGAAAGGAACGCCAGCTTCACCGGCAACTGCACGAGCAAGAAGTGTTTTTCCTGTTCCGGGAGGTCCAAGAAGTAAAACACCTCTTGGAATTCTTGCACCAAGTCTTTGGAATTTCGATGGTTCTTTTAAGAATTCAATTATTTCCTGAAGTTCTTGTTTTGCTTCATCACAGCCAGCAACATCCTTGAAAGTAACTTTTGGAAGATTTTCAGTAAAGATCCGGACTCGACTTTTCCCGAAGTTGAAAATTCCTTTTGTACCGCCGGCACCACCTTGCATTCTTCTCATGAAAAATATCCACAAACCAAAAATTATAAGCCACGGGAGTAATGTCATTAATGCTGTCCACCAGGCTGAATCTTTTTCTTCAAAGGTGAAATTAATTCCTTTTTCGTTCCATAATTTTATATTTTCAGGTGAGCCTGCTTCTGGTAGAAAGACAACAAATTTTTTTGTTTTAATCTTCTTACCCTGAGCAATATTTAAGTATTCTTCATTTTTTAACTTTCCATGAAAGTAGTAATTATTAATTTCAGCTTTTTTGATAACGGCGCTTTCAATTTTGTTTTCATTCAATAGTCTTTGATATTCATTGAAAGTCACTTCGACTTCAGCCATATCACCAGCACGGAACATTTGCATAACAATTAATGCTGCTACAATTACACCACCCCAGCCGAAAACCATTCTCAAAATTTTCGACCATTCAAAATTTTCGTCGCCTTTACCTTTTTTATTTCTATTGTCCTGTCTATTCTGATTTTTATCTTCCATAATTTCTCCGATTAAGTACTTTTTAATGCATAGATGGATCTCAAATTTCTGTACTTCTGAGTATGGTCGAGACCATATCCGATAACAAATTTATTCGGAATTTGAAATCCAACATAATCAAGTTTTACATCATATTTTGTTGCTTCTGATTTGTGAAGCAAAGTTACAACTTTTACGCTATTTGGATTCTGTGATTTAAGAAGACTTTTCATATACACAATGGAAAGTCCTGTATCAACAATATCTTCAACTATAATCACATCTCTATCTTTTATATCGGCATTCAATTCTTTAATTAGCCTCACATTTCCACTCGAAATTTTTGCATCGCCATAACTTGATAATTTCAAAAAATCTACTTCACAATTGATTGAAATGTTTCTGATTAAATCAGCAAAGAAAATAACAGAGCCATTTAATACACCAATAAAAATCGGTACTTTACCTTCATAATCTTTACTGATTTGTTCACCAAGTTCAGCTACTCTTTTCTGTATTGTGGATTCGTCAATCAAGATTTCAAACTTTTCACCATTTACGGTAATTTCTTCTGCGTTAAATTTCGAAATCATAATTTATTCTCGCTTTAATAACTTTCTTTGTATCTTTAGTTACTTTATATTTTTCTGACAACCTTACTCCCACAACCCAGATAATTTCTGGACCATCGCACAAAACAAGAATTTGTTTTTTAAAGATAGATGGGATTTTCGCATCTGTCAAAATATCACTTACTTTTTTCGAATACTTCATACCAAGCGGGACAAATTTATCACCCTGTCGCCAGTTTCTTAAAATTAATTTATGTCGAACTTTCTCAGCATCAAAAAACTCAACCATTGGATTATCAGAAATTCTTGCTTCTTTAACAGGTGCAATGCTCAATTTAAACTCAAAATAACTTCCATAATATTTCTGAAGTTTTGTTTCATAAGTGACAGATATATTGACCTCTTCAAATTCCTGTTCAGGAAGAATTAAAATTGTATTGGTTTCTCGAATCGCAAATATCTTATCATTCACCTGAATCATCGTTCCTTTATCGAGCTTGACAAGATTGATCAATTCTTTTGTCTTTTCAAAGCTGAGCTGGATATTGAATTGAGACTCAATTTTTTTACGAATTAAATCCATCATTAAGTAATTTCTATAGTCTATATTATCCTCAATCTTTATTCTCAAAACTTTTTCTGTTTTCTTACTGACAAAAAGTCTATCAAATTTTGTTTCTTCGGTCTGGATATATCTCTCAAGTAATGTTAAAAGCTGGGAAGTAATAGAGAGAGTTTCAAATAAATTTGGATTGATTTCCTGAAGAAGCGGAATGATTTTATTTCTAATGAAGTTTCTTGTGAATTCTTCATTCTCATTTGTTGAATCAGTTCTAAACTGAATTTTTTCCGTTTTCAGGAAACTAATGATTTCTTCTTTTGTAACTCCAAGTAAAGGACGAATTATATTATCTCTTTTAACAGGAATTCCTCTTAACCCGGAAACACCACTTCCCCTGACAAAATTAAAAATCATTGTCTCAGCGTTATCATTTAATGTGTGACCTGTTGCAATTTTATTTGCTTGAAATTTTTGAACAGCATCAGAGAAAAACTTATATCTCTCGTTCCTTGCAACCTCTTCAATGCTCTTTTTAGTTTCCTGGGCAATTTTTTTGATATCTCTACTCTCAATCAAACATTCAATTTTATGAGCTTTACAGAAATCTTTTACAAATTCTTCATCGGCATCAGATTCTTTTCCTCTTAATTTATGATTGAGGTGAGCAGCAAAAATTTTCAGATTAAAAATCTTCTGAATTGTTAGAAGCAAAATCATTAAAAAAGTTGAATCGGGTCCTCCACTAAAACCAACGACAACCGAATCCCCATTTTTCAAAAGTTCATTTTCTCTGATGAATTTCAGGCATTTTTGAATAACTGATGATGTAATTCTCTTTTTCATATTAACTCATCATAAAATCGTAAATGAGTTTTGAAATTTTCCCTATTGCTTCCTTTCCCTTTTCTGAATTCTCCAATCCTTTTGACAATACTACCAGAACATACTTTCTCCCATCAGGAAGAAAGACAATTCCACTATCGTGTTCAACGCCGGAAATGCTTCCTGTTTTGTGAGCAACCTTAACATTTCCGGGTAAATATTTAGGAATTTTATCATTGAATTTTTGAGCTTCAAGGATCTTAATTATTTCATCACAATCTTTTTCAGATAGAATTCTTTTGGAAGCAATTAGTTCATACAGTTTCATCAAATCAACAGCATTAACTGTATTATTTAATCCGAGATTAAACGCTTTCGAATCCTCGACTCCTCGAAGAACTTTAATATTATTCAAACCAAAATTATTCATTGTTTGTGTAACTGCTTCGGGACTCACAAGTTCAATCAAAAGATTAGTTGCGAGGTTACTGCTGACTGTTATCATATCATAAACTAAATCATATATTCTTCTTTTTTGACCGATCTGCGAATAAATCTTATCATCACCATCATCTTCAACATCAAGAGAATAAGGTGAGCCATCAACAATACTTTTGAATTCATTCTTTACAACAATTGAATCATTCATTGAGAATTTACCCAGAGAAGCCTGACGAAAGACTTCAACCATTACTGGAGTTTTCATCGTACTGGCTGCATGAAAAATTTCATCACCATTGATAATTAATTCATTTGAACTATTACCAATTTCTCGAAAAGCAATACTGAAGATACCTTTGCATTCTTTAATTGTTTGTTCGAGTTGATCTTTCAGATTATCGTTTCGGGATTTTGTACCCTGCGGTTCCAAGTAAACCTCACCAGTTAATATCAAAATAACAAAGAGAATTTTTAGAATTATTTTCATAGATAATTTTTATCGGGAGATTTCCAGGATTTCTAATTCGATTAAACCTGCTGGAACATTTACTCTCACAATATCACCAACTCTCTTTCCAAGTAGTTGTCTTCCAATCGGACTATTGATTGACATTTTTCCATTTTCAAAATCAGCCTCTTCCGGGGACACCAGATGATAAATTTGAATATTATTTGACTTAAGATTTTTAACTTTAACTTTGGTTAATACACGAACTTCATCTGTTGAAATTGAGTTTGTATCAATTACTTTTGCACGAGCCAGCATATTTTCTAACTTGGCAATTCTGAGTTCGAGCAATCCCTGTTCTTCTTTTGCAGCATCATATTCTGCATTCTCGGAGAGATCACCATGAGCTCGGGCATCAGCAATTTTTTGAGCAATTTCTTTTCTGCCACGAATTTTTAAATCATTTAATTCTTTTTCAATTTCAAGTAATCTTTCACGAGTCATATAAATATAATCGTTCATAAGAGCCTCTTTTAGTTTTTGAGTACTTAAATAAAAATGATGACTAATTATAAAAAAATTAGCCACTTCCGTTTGGAAATGGCTAATTTTTCAATACAAACTTACTTAACAGAGAATTCTTTAGCAAATGATTATATAGAAATTTAAAAATTAAATTTTGGTGAAATGATAAAAAGTAAGAAAAAAGAACTGTAATCATTTAACCGGATGATAAATTTTTAGTATCTAATAAAAAATATTCTAAGTTTCATAAGATTACATTTAAGGGAACAGTGAAATAAATATGTAAAATCCCTAAACCAAATAATATTTAACTGTAATTCAGGATCCGGTCAAAAAAATTATTTAGAATCAATTCTTTAATTATTTGCTAAAGATGCAAGGCAGCCTATAAAGAAACTTGAGAACATCAAGAATAATAGGAAAATTATGGCAATCATTATCAGATATGCCTGAGCCCAGGTTTTTTTACTTGGATGGGTACTGCTGCCAAATGCCCATACCAATAACATTATAATATTAACAACAGGGATTGCGGTAATTAAAAAAGTAACAACCCAATCACCTACTGATACTGGGGTAATTTCAGACTGGGAAAATGTAGAATTAATTTGATTCATAATAACCTCATATTTTGGTGTGAATTATTTAATATTCTACTTCTGAAGTAATCAAAGTTATTTTTCAATCGATTAATTCTACCAACTCTAACGAAATGTAGATATAAATTAAATAATTATCAATTTTTTTCTTATTGAGAAGGTCTTTTTAAGAAAACCAATTTCTATATAAAAAACACAGAAGCCACATAGAAGGGGGATGTTGGGCTTTAGGGGTATTTTAAGGTGGGTGTGGCTTCTGTGATAAAAACCCCGATTCATAATTTCAAATCACTGAGTGCTGCTACTCCTGGTAAAATTTTCCCTTCTAAAAATTCAAGTGAAGCACCACCACCAGTAGAAACATGAGAAATTCTGTCTTCCAATCCTGCTTTGGTAATAGCAGAGACGCTATCACCACCACCAACAATCGTTATTACACCTTTTTGAGTTGCTTCGGCTAAGACTCTGGCTATTTCAAAAGTTCCTTTTGCAAAATTATCAAATTCGAAAACTCCCATTGGTCCATTCCAGACAACTGTTCTGGATTTTTCAATATATGATTTAAACAATTCCACTGTTTTTGGACCAATATCCAATCCCATCCAATCTGGTTTAATCGAATTAATATCAACGACCTCGTAATTAGCATCATTACTAAAAGAATCGGCAATAACAACATCAACTGGAAGAACAAGGTTCACATTTTGAGCTTTTGCTTTTTCAAGAATTTCTTTTGCCATTTCAATTCTATCTTCTTCAAGAAGAGATTTTCCTATTTCCAATCCCATTGCTTTGAAGAATGTAAAAGCCATTCCACCGCCAATCAAAAGATTATCAACCTTACTCATCAAATTCTGAATTACATCAATCTTACCAGAGATTTTCGCTCCACCTAAAATTGCTGTGTATGGTCTTTCAGGATTTCCCACTGCTTTCGAAAGATATTCCAGTTCTTTCTGCATTAAATAGCCAGCAGCATTTTGAGAGAAATATTTTGTAACTTTTTCAGTTGAAGCATGTGCTCTATGAGCACTACCAAATGCATCGTTAATATAAAGATCTCCCAGTTCAGCAAGTTTCTTTGCAAATTCAGGATCGTTCTTTTCTTCTTCTTCATGAAATCTCAAATTTTCTAATAATAAAACTTCTCCATCTTGCAGTGATTCAGCCATTTTTTTCACTTCATCACCAACACAATCTGGAGCGAATTTTACTTCTTTACCAAGTAGTTGACTTAATCTTTCAGCAACTGGCTTGAGTGAATATTTAGAGTTTGGTTTGCCTTTTGGTCTGCCAAGATGGGACATTAAAATCAATCTTCCTCCATCATTAATAACTTTTTGAATTGATGGAAGAGAAGCACGAATTCTTGTATCATCTGTTACATTCTGATTTTCATCAAGTGGAACATTAAAATCCACTCGCATCAAAACTTTTTTTCCTTTTAATTCAAGATGATCTATTGTTAGTTTATTCATTACTACGATATTCCTTAATTACTTTCACAAATTTAAGAAAATTTCAGTTATAATTTTTTTTTGAGATCGGGCTTCCTTAACATTTGCGAAGTTCAAACAAAAAATTTTATTTCAATAATTTTTTAGTCTAAAAATTTATCAGTTGTTTATAAACCATATCATCAGCAATTTCTTCAATTAATTTAAATTCATCCTCAATTGTTTTTTCAGTATTGATGAAAATATTTTCAGCATCATCAATCTGTTGCGTTCGCAATGCAATTCGAGTTGATAATACAATTAAAGATTTAACAACTATTGTATCCCCTAATTCGTTATCAACATTTCCTTCAATCAAATAAGGTCCCATAGATAGAGTTAGCGGTGCATATTTTTGATATTCTTTTGGAAAAATTACAGCTTCGAAAGTTCCTTTTAAATCTTCAAGGGAGAGGAATTTCATAATATCTCCCTTTCGAGTCCGAATTCTTTTTGAAGTCATCAGCCATCCAACTGCTTTCACTTTCTTTCCTTTATTATCTGGTAAATCGCAAGCTGTGGTGATTGATTTATCTTTTAAAAACTGATTATAAAACTCAAGTGGATGACGACTAACCATATAACCAAATGTTTCATATTCAATTTTGCAGATTTGAGCAATTGAATATTTTCTGATGGTATTCAAGTTAATAGTTTTTATTAATTCTTTGAGATATTGTTCATCATCTTCAAAAAAATTTAATGTATCTGTTTGAGAGATTTTTCGATGATAAAGTTCGACATCGAGTAACCTCATTAAGAGTGGTCTGATTAAAAGCACAGAAGAATTTTCATCAATCCTTTCGTCTTTGACTTTTTGATTTAAGAAGCGTCCAGCTAATAACAAATTGTTATCACTGGTAATTGAACCTAAATTATCAAGGATTACACTTCCCAGTGAATCCATTGCACCACACTGAATTAAAATTTTAGTTTCAACGTAACCGATTCCAGTTCTCCTCAAAAAATCTCTAAGCGACTTATATTTTCCATTTTTGTTTCTTTCACTGACAATTTTCTCAATTGTTGAATGAGATAGATTTTTAATTGCCATCAAGCCAATTCTAATCCAGTTGTCCTTTCCTGTATATTCAATTTCACTTTCATTAACATCAGGGAGTAAAATTTTAAGTCCCATTCTCTTACTTTCCTGGACATAGACAGCCGCAGAATAATATCCACCTTGATTAGTTAAGATTGAAGACATAAACTCGGCTGGAAAATGGGCTTTTAGATAAGCATTTTGAAAAGAAAGCAAAGCAAATGATGCACTATGAGCTTTACAAAAAGCATAGCCAGCAAATGATTCAATTTGACGCCAGAGTTCTTCTGTTATTTCCTTAGAATATTTTTTTAAGCAATGATCAAAAAACTTATCTTTTAATTTTCTCATTGCTTCGTGAGAACGCATTTTACCACTCATTGCACGACGCAATAAATCAGCTTCCTCGAGTGAAAGTCCAGCAACATAATGAGCAACCTTAATCACATCTTCCTGATAAATCATTACTCCATAAGTTTCTTTAAGAAGTGGTTCAAGTTCGGGAACAAGATATTTTCTTCGAGATGGGTCATGATGACGAGCGATAAATTCAGCCATCATTCCGCTTTCAGCAACACCAGGACGAATAACTGAACTAATAGCAGTTAACATTTCAAATGAATCCGATTTCATTTTTTTAAGAAGTGACCGCATTCCTGGTGACTCAATATAGAAACAGCCAATAGTTTGTCCTTCACGAATTATTCGCTTAGTTTCTTCATCATTAAAGATTTTTTGAAAATCATAAATATCAAAATCTTCTGCTTTGTGAATAGGAGGAAAAAGCTGAAATATTTTAGGAGAGTTCATAGGTTTTGATTGTTTTTAAAAATTTGGTTGTCAAAAAAGTAATTTTATCCCTCCCACTGAAACGAGGCTATCTCATTTTCTACAAATGCTCGAAAGATTGTTTTATCGTTTCACTTCTTGCAATGACTTTTATAAACTGTTTAATCAGTACCTTAATAATATTTTTTGTATTGTGATTAATCTAATTTGATCCTGTAGAGCCCTTTATTCTTTTTATCCTTTACAAAGTACAAGAATTTGTTTTTGGGATCATAACTTAAAAATGTTTTGCTTTCGCTATCAGAACTTAAGGTTTGCCAGGTATTACCACCATCTTTAGAAATATATATCATGGTTTTCGTAGGATCAGATTGTAATACTCCAGTGAAAATAATGTATCCTTCAGGTGTAATTAGAAAATCTTTTACTTTTGAATAATCAACTTTACTGTTATCAATCATTGTAAATGATATTCCACCATCTTTGCTTATCAAAATCCTGGATGATACTTCAAAATGTTCAAATCTAAAAGGATAATAACTATCCGTTACTGTCAAGACTACTGTTTCATTGTATACTTTAATCGCATCTGAATACCAACCATTTATCACATCCTTTAAGAACCAGGTATTGCCAAAATCAGAGCTTACGGCAAGTTCATAATCTCGACTATCTCTACATATTGTAACATATACTACTCCACTCTTTAAATTACTAGTTGCTACATCTTTTACTAAGTAAATGTCCAGATTAAAATAGAAAAATAGTTCAACTGAATTAGAAAAAGTTTTTCCACCATTAGTTGAAATATAAAATTGCCATCCCCCTTCACCAGGCATTATATTTGGAGTTGCAGTCCCTACAGCATAAACATAATCCGAATTAAAGTAATCCGTAGTAACCGTAGTAAAGTGGCTTCCCATATAGTAATGTATACCGCTATCTGCACCAAACCAATTTTTCCCATAATCACTTGTTTTAAAGATAAAGGGTCGTATTTCATGTAAATCATAGGATATCTTTTTATTTCTTGTTATATAAGCAATAGATGGTTTTTGATTATCCCAGGACAAACACATAGATCTTATAGAATCAAACTTAACCGACCAGGTAATTCCATAATCGTTACTTACAAAAACTCTCCTATCAGGGCTTCCTGTTGAAACCAAAATATTCCAGGGTTCTTTCTGGTTTACAGCCACTGCTTCTATTAACTGATCACTAAAACCAACAAGATCAATCTCCCCTTTTTGTACTGGTGGTTTAATTTGATTTTGATCCTGTGATTTTAATGGTTCGTCCGTTTTACAACTTGTAAAAATTATGCTTAATAAGATTAGAAAAATAAAAATTAATCTCATTTTTAATCCCTCCTCTCTTTTAAATATACCAATTTAAATTTTTGAACAAAATTATCTTTCTTCATTGTCAAAATATAAAATCCATTAACCAAACCAGAAAAATCTAAACAATAAGAATTCTGAACATAAAGATAGACATACCTCCAATTGAAACTCCACTTATAAATCATTATAATCAACTAAAATTAAAGTTGAATTATGATCAAATTTCAAAATGCAACTAAAAAATTTGGTGAGCTTACGGCAGTTAATAATCTCAATCTCGAAATTAAATCAGGTGAATTTTTTGGTTTTCTCGGTCCAAATGGTGCAGGAAAAACAACTACAATAAAAATGATCACTGGACTTTACTCTCCAACCTCTGGCAAAATCTTCATCAATGGAATAGATATTCAGAAAAATCCTGTTGAAGCGAAAATGTTAATTGGATATGTACCCGATGAACCTTTCCTGTACGATAAACTTACAGGAATTGAATATTTATATTTCAGTGGTGGATTATATAATCTGGATAAATCGACACTTAAAAATCGCATAGATGAGATGATTGAATTATTCGAACTGGGTAACTGGATTTACAAATTGACTGAAGAATTTTCTCGTGGAATGAGACAGCGAATTGCAATCGCATCTGCTTTACTTCACAATCCTAAAGTTATTGTAATAGATGAACCTATTGTTGGACTCGATCCGGTCAGTGCGAACATTGTCAAAAAAATTTTAAGACAAAAAGCTAATGAAGGTTCAGCGATTTTTATGTCCACTCACCTGCTTTCAATTGCCGAAGAATTGTGTGACCGAATTGCCATCATTAAAGATGGAAACATAATTTTTGAAAGTGATTCTAAAATGTTGAAAGAAATCAAATACAGTAACGACAAGCGACTTGAAAGTTTGTTTATAGAATTGATGAAAGAAGAAAAAAAAGAACTCGAAAAAAGAGAGTAACTAAATATTAACCTGAATTAATGGTATGCATCAAATTTTTCATATAATAAAATATAAACTACTTATTTTCATAAACTACAATCGAATCATTTTTTCAAATCGCCAGAACTTAATTCGTTCTCTCCTTGCAAGTTTAATTTTTATTGCTTTTGGTATTGGTACTTTTATTTTTTCGTACAATACAATTCATTTTGTAATTGATGAAATTAAAATCGGTACATTTCTGTTTCATCGATTTTCATCGATTTTACTCTTTGTTCTTTTTCTTTCAATTAGTGCCGGAAATATTGTTGTAGCCTATTCGGTAATGTTTAAATCAGATGAAGTTTATTATTTAATCACTCGTCCGATTGAATTTGAGAGATTGTTTTTACTGAAAATGACCGAGAGCATACTTTATAGTTCACCAACATTTCTTTTATTTGGTTCTGCAATCTTAATTGGATATGGAATCTATTTTAAGTTAAGCTGGTTCTTTTACCCTTTTACAATTTTGTTTTTATTCCTACCATTTGTTTTTACTTCAGCATTTCTTGGTGTATTGATTTTGCTTGTTATTATTCAATTAGCAGGGAAAATCGGAATTCGATGGACAATTTTTTCAGTGGTTATGATTTATCTTGGTTCGTTAATAGGATTTTTCAAAACAATTAATCCAAAAGATTTAGTTAATGAAGTAATGAAATACTATCCTCATCTGGATTTCAATTTTAGTTTTCTTGATCCGGATTTATTGATGTTTTTGCCAAATCACTGGTTTTCTGAATCGCTTTTCTGGTTTACAAAATCAGATTTTGCATTTTCCTTCAAATATGCTCTGCTCATTAATTTGAGTTTTGTTTTTCTATTGATTGTGTCAATATTAATTGGAAATAAACTTTACTACAGATCATTTCTTATTTCACTTGATTTAAAATCGACAAAGGAAATCAGGAAATCATTCCAGAAAATATTTTCGACTTCTACCAGTGTTTTTGATTTCGGGAGAAAATCCATTTTCGATGCACAAACAGAGGTTTTATTGAAAAAAGAATTTCATCAATTCTTTCGTGACCCATCTCAGTGGCTTCATCTTGGTGTAATAACTTTCCTCATTCTAATTTTTATTATGAGCATTGCAAAAGTTGATTTAATTACAACTTTACCATTTTTAAAAACAGTAACTTATCTTTCTGTATTTATTTTCAATTCCTTTTTAATTTCATCTATCACATTGAGGTTTATTTATCCTGTAATAAGTCTAGAGGCATACTCATTCTGGAAAATCAAATCATCTCCCCTGCATCCAAAAAAATTTTTGATGATAAAAATCATTCCATATTTTCTTTTTACACTTTTAATTGCGGAAGTTTTAAATCTTTTTTCTCATCAAACAACATCAATTCCTTTTACTCTAAAATTCTATTCATTTATAAATATTTTTAATGTAGCTCTGACTTTATCTTCATTGAACTTCTGGTTCGGCAGTTATTTTGTCACATTCAATGAAAAGAATCCTGTTAAAATCGCTTCATCGCAGGGAGCCACAATCGCTTTCTTATTTAATATAATTTATCTGGTAATTTTAGTTGTGTTGTTTTTAAATCCAGTGAATAAAATTTTCAGTCAAAATTCTGGAGATAATAAAATCACAAATCCCGAATTGACTTTCATTAGTTTGACTCTTCTTCTCACAGGGATTCTGGTTAATTATTTTTCGTTTAGAAGTGGAATTAAGGCAATTAAAAAAGATTATTAAAAACATTTTTCATATTTAAAAGACATAGCTTACTAATTCTCAGTAATTTTTCTCATCGTATCTTTAACCACCGCCAGTGACCTCTGTGAAAGCAAATCAATTTTCACCAGACCTAAATCTTCGATTGGATACATATCTGGCTGTGTGATGATTAAACCGAGACCTTTATTTTCAGCATATTCAAGGGCAGTAAAATTTGTGATTGGTTCTGGAGATATTACAATTCCTCCAGGGTGAATACTTAAATGATGTGGGAAGCCAGCAAGTTTTTGAGCAAGATTTACAATAGTTTTGAGTGGTTCAATTTCAAACTTCAACTTTTTTGCTTCTGGAAATTTTTCTGATAATACTGGAAGATTCTCCGCACTTGTCCATGGAATGAATTGACTGTATTCTGAGATTTCTGTATTGCTTAATCCAAAAACTTTAGCTACTTCTCTGAAAGCAGATCGAGCCCTGAAGGTTACAGTTGTTGAAATCATTGCAACTCGATCTTCGCCATATTTTTCAAAAACATATTTCACTATAGCATCTCTTTCCTTCCAGGAAAAATCGAGGTCAATATCAGGAGGAGATGCTCGACCAAGATTTAGAAATCTCTCAAAGTATAGATTATGTTTTAGTGGATCGATTTGTGTAAGACCAAGACAATAAGCGACAATACTATTAGCAGCCGAACCTCTTCCAAGCATCATCATATTCATTCGTTTCGCCTGTTGAGCGATATCCCAGACAATCAAAAAATAATCAGCAAAACCAAGCTGTTCAATTACATTTAATTCTTCCTGCAGTCGATTAATTGCCTGTTGAGTTATTGGTTTGTATTTCTCTTCAAGTCCACGAAACGCAATCTTCCATAAATAAGAGAAAGAAGTCTCTCCTTTCGGTAATGGAAATTTTGGATGTTTGTATTTTCCAAGTTCAAGGTCAACATTACACGCATCAGCGATTCGCCTGGTATTTTCAATTGCCTCTGGTAGAGCTTTCCATAGATTCATCATTTCATCAGATGATTTGAAATAATTTTCCTCAGTTGCAATTGTTTGTAAGATTTTTTGTCCGATATCATTCAAAGCCGAAAATTTGTTTTTAGATTTTCGTTGATCGAGATGATGAGATTTTTCCTGGTAAATTTCATTATTCAGATTTTGATTGATTAAATAGTCAATGTGAGAAAGTGTTGTATTGAATTTAATTGCAACAAGTACTTTGTGCAGAATAAAATCATCTTTCTTCGGAAAATAAACTGGATTACTTGCAACAATTGGTATTTGATTTTCCTGAGCGAAATCAAAAAGTTCTTTTGCCTTTCTTTTGATTTTCTGGAAACGAGGTTCTGACTTTTTCACAGCAAAAATCTCGATAAACAAATCGTCATAATGTAATTGACCTAATTTAGATTTCAACATTCTCAATAACTCTAAAGATGAGGTTATGACAAAAAGTGATTTCCGATTTGAGAGTAAATAATCTGAAATCACCTGAAGCAGAGAAAAATTTTCATTGAGTTGTCTTTGAGTAATAACTTTGCAGAGTGTTGAATAACCTTCTCGATTTCTTGCAAGTAAAATCGTATTTAATTCCGGGTTTTGTGGGTCATCTACATAAGTTCCAAGGATTGGTTTAATTCCTTCGTCGTGTGCGAGCTTGGCAAAATCAATCAAACCATACATTCCATTCGTATCGGTTAGAGCAATAGCAGGCATATTAAAATCTTTAGCGTATTTAACTAACTCTTCGATTTTAATTGCACCGTTTAAAAAAGAATAATTTGAATGAGTGTGAAGATTGATGAACATAATAAGTAATCTATTTTAAAGCTGATTGAATTTATAAACTATTTCTGGTGCAAGCTGAATTCATTCTCAATAATTTAAACTAAAAATTTCGCAGGTATATTTTTTTAACTTCATCTTGCGTTAAAAATTTAAATTTACCTTTCGGCAGATTACCCAATTTCAAATTTCCGATTGAGACACGAATAAGTCTTAAGACTTCAACACCAAGAGCTTCAAAAATTTTTCTAATGTGACGGTTTTTCCCTTCATCAAGTATGATTTCGAGCCAGTGCGTTTTTTCACCTTCTCGTAAAATCTTAATTGCCCTGACTTTAAGTATCTCACTTTCTTTTGTTTTGACGCCTGACAAAATCCTGTTCAGCAAATCATTATTAATCTTTTGATTAATTTTTACATGATAAGTTTTCTCAATGTGATTTTCTGGATCAAGAATATAATTTGAAAAATTGGAATCATTGGTGAACAGAAGTAAACCTTCACTTGCTTTATCCAATCTTCCAACTGGGAAAATATACGGAAGATTAAATCCCTCAAAGCATTTGTAAACAGTCTCTCTATTTTTTTCATCCATTGCTGTTGTGATAAGTCCTCGTGGTTTATTCAAAGCAATGTAAATAAACTCTGATGGTTTAAGAATTTTCCCATCGACTTCAATTTTATCTTTTGAAAGGTCAACTCTCTTTGTGATATTCTTACAGAGAGTGGAATTAACCAGAACTCTACCTTCCTGAATTAACGAAATCGCTTGCTTTCTTGAACAATAACCTAACTTTGATAAAGCTCGTGGAAGAGAAACGATTTTATTTTCTCTATTCATAAAATTTTTGACATAGAAAGATAAAATTGTTTAAAAATGCAACTAATTAGAATTACCTGATTGTCTGTGTAATACTTCAATTTTGTTGTCTTTAAGATTAGTCATTCATCCTTAGCAGTTGGATATGAAAGAACAACAATTGTCCCGACTATTGCTGCAGTTGCAATTATTAATTTTAAAATTAGACTCACATTCAGGAATATGAGTGAAAGAATAACCATAATCCACATTGCCGAGATTGAGTGAATTTTGCCTCTTAAAGGGATTGATTTTGTTTCCATAAAATGCTTGACCTTATCTCCCACAAATTTATTTTCAATCACCCATTTATAAAGTTTTTCAGAGCTTTTGACAAAACAATAAGCAGCAAGAATCATAAAAATTGTGGTAGGAAGACCGGGTACAAAAATCCCGATTGTCCCGAGCGTCATAAAAATCAAGCCAAGAAAGATTAATAGAATTTTTTTCAGTTTCATAAATCTATAAACCTGGAGCAAGTTATTTAATATATATTAAGTTTGAGTTTGAAGTCTAAATATAACAAGTTAACAAAAATGTTAATTATCTATCTTTGACTATGAAATTCAATGAAATAATAAAATCTGATAAAAAGTTTTTAAACATTGAAGATATTTCAAACTTACTGAATATTTCTTTACCATCAGCTAAAATTTTAGCTTCACGATATTCTAAAAAAGGATTATTAATCAGATTAAAAAGAAATTTGTACATCACCTACTTCAACTGGCAGAAATTAAAACTTGAGGATTTTTTTGAGATTGGTAATCTATTGCAAATTCCATCATACATTTCATTAACAACAGCACTTAGTTATTATGGACTAACAACACAACAGACACAAAATTATATTGAGTTAATTGCTCAAAAAAGATCAAGGGATAGACAATTTTATTTACAAAGAAACTTTTCTCTTTTGAAAGAAGAAACAACAAGACTGTTGTTAATGAAATAAACACATTTCCCGCATAACTTAAATTTTTCTAATTATCACAATTGAAATATCATCATTTTGTTTTGCATCACCCATAAATTTTTCAAGAGAAATTAAAATTCTTGAACACAGCGATTTCGAGTCAAGGTGTGAATATTTCATTAAGATTTTTTTCAATCTTTCAATTCCAAAAAATTGATTGAATTCATTTCGAGCTTCAACTAATCCATCAGAATATGCAATGAATATTTCATTTGTGGCGAGTTCAATTTCATTTAGAGTGAAATTATTTTTTTCCATCAATCCGATTGCTGTATCACCTTTTTGAGTTTCGATTAATTCACTTAACCCCTCAGAATTTTTTTTAATGATAATTGGTGGAAGATGTCCTGCATTTACAAACTGGATTTTCGAATCATCCGGCCTAATCTGAATGAAAATCAATGTGGCAAATAAACTTCTCAACGATTCTTTATAAAAGAACTGGTTCAATCGGAATATTTTTTCTTCAAGTTTGTCATTACCATTAGCAGAAATATGAATTAGTGTTTGAAGTTTTGCAGCAAGTAGAGCTGATTTCAATCCTTTCCCTGCTATATCAGCAATTGTAATTCCATAAAGTGGATTATCTCCAGTTTTCATAAAATCTATTAAATCGCCACCAACATTATTTGAAGGTCTTGTAAAGAGAAAAACATCCCACCCACTAATCTCGGGCTCTGAGACTGGTTGAAGTGCCAGTTGAACTTTTCTTGCAGCATTTAATTCTTCATGGGCAAGCAGTTTATCCTTTAATTCCAGCATCAAAACAAAAAGAATAAGTACAGTTGTTATGAGTTCGTTATTTATTATAAACTTTGTTTCATTACCAATTTCCTGGGAGACTGATGTAAAAGGAATCAGAAAAGCAATAAGAAGCAAAATTCTTCTCAACGGATTTAATTTGAAAAACATTCCTTTCAACACCCACCAGTTGATGTAGAAAAATCTTCTCAATCGATTCATCTTCTTTAATTTTACCTGTTGCTCCGCATCAAGATAAAATTCACGAATACTCTGAATTTCCAGTCGCAACTTTCTGAATAAATCTTCCTCAGTTAAGTCTCTTTTGATTGTTTCAAATACTCGTTGCTCTTTTGACTCTTGTTTCATAACAACACCTTCTACGACGAACTTTCTATTTTGTTAAATTCAATTTAATAAACATTTAAAAACTTGAAAGACATTGATATAAAATAAATTCCGGGAAGAATGCTTTTCATTCAATTCTTAATAAATGAAATTTAGAAATCCACTTTCATTTTCTACCAGTCGGAATTATATAAAGTGGTTCTTCTTCTTTTTGTAATCGAAGAGTCTCTTTTACTTCATTGTCATAAAATGCACCTATTGGGACAGCACCTAAATTAAGAGCTGTTGCTTGTAAAAGTAAATTCTGTGCTGCATGACCAGCTTCAAGCCAGACATATCTCTCCGCTCGACTCCCGTATTTAATTGATGTTTTCTGAAATATAGCTGCAATTACAAAATTAACAGGCGCTTGAATTATTGATTCCTGTTGTAATGCTGCAGTATATAATTCTTTTCGTTTGTCACCGTCCAAAGTTTTTATAAGAGAATGTTTCTGCGGATGATATTTATATATCCCCGGGTCTAAGTTTTTGATATTACCAACAACTATATAAATCTCAAGAGGATATAAAGCCCCGGCAGATGGTGTTGTTCGTAATCCCCAATCTAAGTCCGTTATTCCCTGAATTGACCATAACAATTGTGAGACTTCCTGTAAAGTCAATGGTTCATTTTTGTAATCTCTTATAGTTCTTCTTTTATATAAGGACTCTTCCAGTGACATCATCCCAGAAAATTCTGGTTTTGGAAGCTTAATTTCTTGATTAGTGATTATCATTGACCTCACCTCCCCATTAATTTTTGTTTTATTTATTGACAAAAGGTGACAACCTGTTGTATAATCTATGAAAAACAAAAATGCTTAAAAATTAATAACAACGAACCTTGTTCCTTTGCGAATCCCTTTGTGATGTACTTTGTGTCCTTCGTGGTGAAAAAAAATTAACCACAAAGGAACACAAAGGTTTGCACAAAGGAACACAAAGTAAAATCTTTGAGACACTTCGTGATGTACTTTGTGTCCTTCGTGGTGAAAAAAAATAACCACAAAGTATCACAAATCCAGCACCACATTTTTTATAACTGACATTTGCTAATCCACCTGAATTTGCGTGACCATGAATGGTCACGCTTGCCGAAAAAATCCCGCTAAAGCGGGATAAATTTTATCTAATCATAATTTTCGAGTAAGATAACAGCATTAAAGTTTATGTACAGTTTCAAAATTTTCCGCTCATCATTATTATAATGCAACATAATATTCTTTCTTAAAATCATCTCAATAACATCTATGTTCAGAATCATCCCCATATGTTATCTCAAGTTTTTTTCTTGTTGTATTATTCTTATGATGTTCTTTTTGATCTTCTATGTATTTTACAACAGCTGGTAAATTTGTTTCAGCGAATGAAAATATTCCATATCCTTCTTGCCATTGAAAATTATCCGTTATTTGCAATTCTTTATTTAAGAAGTATGATGAGCCTCCTTTTAATTTTCCGACTATATCACTAATTCTTGCAGCTGGTGGAATGCTAATAGCTAAATGGATATGATCTTCTGTACCATTGCATTTGTGTATAAAGCAACCAAATCTTTTTGCTTTATTTTCTAAAAACCTGAACAAGAATCTTTCTACTTTTTCCGAGATTAATGGTTGTTTATTTTTTGTTGTCCATACGATGTGATAAAACAATCGGTGATAAACTTTGCCCATTGATTTACCTCCTGGTTTAATTAATTATGCTTTTATTACAAACCTTTCTTATTAAAAGCTAATCGGAATTTAAATATTTCATTAAAACAATCACTTACCTTTTTTACCCCTTTTTATTTTTTCTTAAACGGTTACATTCCTCGAAAATTTTTTTAATCGGAATGAATTCAGCATCATTTATGATGCTTTATTCGATAAGCATTGCCATTTATGGCAATGCCTTCGACAAGGCGATAATTGTTTTTTTTCAGCACCATATTTTTTATAACTGACATTTGTTAATCCACCTGAATTTGCGTGACCATGAATGGTCACGCTTGCCGAAAAAATCCCGCTAAAGCGGGATGAATTTTATTTTAATTTTGTTACTCAACTAAACTAATTTTTTTCATTACATTCGAATCAACTTATTTGTTCTTATCTTTTTTCTTTTTTGCAAGATTAGAATGTATAAAATCACTAATTGGTTCATTGGGATAATTTTAATAAAAAATGACCTTGAGGATAAACTAAAATCCTCAAGGTCAGCAAAAACGAAGTTCTTAAATATTACTCTATTTCTTTTCCAGTTTTTTAATATAGAGGAAAATACTAATTGCGAGAAGACTATTAATGAAGATGAATACAATCAAACCATATCTACGGAAATAGAAATCATCAATAGCGGCTTTAGCTTCTTCGATAACTATTTTTGTAGTAGCTAATCCTTTAGCTTCAGCCACCTCTTTGAATTTTTCTAAATCAAATGAATGAACTATTGTTCTTGTTTCAAGACGAGCCTGTCGTATATCCTTCAGTTTAAATTTAGTTTCACTTATTTCCATTCCTTTTTGTTCAGCTTCATTGACCAGTTTAATTGCATTCTTTTCTTCAGCTTCTAATCTTTCTAAAAGTTCTCTCATTTGTCTGGCTATTAAAAAGCCTTTTTTGTTTTCGGTTTCCTTATGGCATTTAGAACAAACAGCCTCTTGAGTAACTCCCAGCATCTTAATAGTTGGTTCAATTATATCGTGATTACTATGGCAAGTCTCACATTCAGGATAATTTTTTTCATCAAATACTTTTTTATGAGGACTACTGGAAAATAATTCAGCATTCAATGCATGACAGCTTCCACATACCTTTGATATTGATTCAACTCCTGGAGGAACAGCACCATGATTTCCATGACAATCATTGCAGGCTGGTGCATTTATATCTTTCTTTTCTAACAATGCCTTACCATGAACACTACTTGCAAATTTTGTGTATTGATCCGTTGGAATTTTGTAATTCTTCATATACTTCACATCACTATGACATTTAGAACAAGTCGCCGGAATGTTTAGTGGATAAACTTTGGAATTTACATCTTTCACTGGCAAAATATTATGACTGCCATGACAACTTGCACATTGGGCAACTTTACTATCACCCTTAGAATTCAAAATTCCATGCTGACTGGTTTTATATTTTTGATATTGATCAACAGGGAGAGAAGGATTGAATGACCTCATAAAAACTTCGTTGCTATGACACTTCGAACATGTTCTGGGAATATTTAATGGATAAACAGGCGACCTGGGATTTTTAACTGAAACAATTCCGTGAGCGTTATGACATGTTGTACATTGCACGATATGTTCTTTTCCACTTAATGCCAATCTCCAGTGCACGCTTGATTTTATATTTTGATATTGATTTGTTGGAAGGTTTGAACCAAATGATTTCATCTTATTCTGATTTGCATGACAGGCAATACATTTTTCTGAAATTTCATCTCCCTTTGGAACTCCAGTAAAACCTTTCTTCCGATTCATTGCTACTTCTATATCATCAGAGGTATTATCACCTCCATGACATGCTGAACAGGAAATACCTTTCAGGTGGTGAACATCATTCTTAAATAAATCTGCAGGTTTATCGCCTAACATCTCATGACAGGTAAAACACTTGTCTTCTCGAGTGACATTTTGCGATTGCACCGTAATTACTGAAGTTATTAAAAATAGAAATATTAGATTTTTCATGATAACCATCCCAGAATTGTTAAAACTATTATGAACACAACTACAAAAATTCCGATGTAGTTTATAAGAACATTTTCTTCACCTCTTGAACTTTTTTTATCCAGGAAAGGAACCAAAAGCCATAAAATTCCTGCAAGTCCAAAAAGCATTATACCAACAACTTCACCTTCAATAAAAAGAATATTTGCAGGGAGATATTTCAAGGTTTGAAACATGAACAGAAAATACCATTCTGGTTTTATGCCGGCAGGAGCGGGAGCAAAAGGATCCGCCTTTTTTCCTAATTCAGGTGGAAAGAACACTGCAAGTATGGCCAAAAGATTTAATACAAGAAGCCAAAACAATATATCTCTTAATAAAAAGTTCGGGAAAAAAGGCATCTTCTTAATTTCCTTACCTTCAAATCTTTCCAGATGCATTGGTTCACTAATTCCCTGTCTTTGTATTAAGATAAGATGAATCAATAAAACCATTGTAAAGATGCCAGGTAAGAGGGCGACATGAAATCCAAATAATCTTGAAAGAGTTGCCCCGGTAACATCTTCACCACCACGAATAAAAATTTTAATTGGTTCTCCAATTATAGGAATAGCACCTGCAATATCAGACCCAACTTTTGTTGCGAAGAAAGCCAATTCATTCCACGGTAAAAGATAACCACTGAAACCAAATCCTAATGCAAGAAAAAACATAATCATTCCTGTTACCCAGGTCAGTTCTCTTGGTTTGCGGTACGCTTTCTCAAAGTAAACACTAAACATATGAACGAAAATGGCAAAAATAAATAAGTTCGCTGACCATGCATGAATTGACCTGATTAACCAGCCAAATTGCACTTTAGACATTATAAACTGAACACTTTCAAATGCAAGATCTGCGCTACCTTTGTAATAAAACAACAGCAGAATACCAGTTACAACCTGTACGATAAATAAAAATAATGACAACCCGCCAAAGTAATACCAGACAGAATGTCGATGTATTGGTACATATTTTTTGCCCATAAAATTAACCAGATCCTGCAATTGAAGTCTTTCATCAATCCAGGAATACATACTTTTAATTATTTTTTCCATTTATATACCTCAAGCTATTTTGGAAATGTAAATATCTTCACCTTTTAGAATCACTTTGTAAGGATCTAACGGTCTGGGCGGAGGACCAGAAATATTTCTTCCGGTGAGATCATATTTACCATTATGACAGGCACACCATATTGTACCAAAATCTTTTCTATATTGCACAGTACAATCTAAATGTGTACAGATTGCTGAGAAGGTAACAAGTTTATCATCAGCTGTTCGAATGAGTATAACCGGTTTATTCCCGAAACGAATAATTTTATGAGTCTCTTTTTCCAATTCTGATAACTTACAAGCCAAAACATTTGAAACCTCAACCTCAGATTGTTTTGGTGGTTTCAGATAAGCTAAGATTGGGTAAAGAACAGAAGCTATAAAACCCAAACCGCTTATCGACAAAATATAACTAAGAAAGTCTCTTCTGTTAGGTTTGTTGTTTGTATGATACTGATTCATATTCTCCCCATAGTTTTGTTGATATCAATATTGTGTTCATAAATAATTTTAATCATAATTAAAATTTCATATCTCTTAAATAATCAGCCATAACTTTACATAGAAAGTCCGGCTGAGTAAATTCAGAAGTTCAAATAAAACACCAGTTACTCGAAATAATTTTCTTTTCTTCTGAAGATTTTATTGTCGATAATTTGTAAAGATCAACTCCACCGGACAATTGACCCGCATTAAATTTGCAATTATATCTTTCGGTTTGAAATATACTTGCAAGAATTGTTTTCACCTTTGCACCTGAAATATCATCTATTTCAGGATGAATAGTTGTAACCCCTGCCATATCAAACTCATTTATCATATCTGAGTTAGAAGAGAGTGGACATTTTTGCCAGAGTATAAATTCTTCAGGAAGGATTCCACCATTATTTTCTGAAGAGTTGTAAACTACCCGGTTTATATTATCAAATTTTATCAGCTTTCCCCGGAGATAAATACTGAAATAATCACCTTCACCTGCAAGTGAATGTATATTATTTTCTCTATGAGTAAAATTTATCAATTCGGGATTTTGTGGATAAGAAGGATTGAAAGTCAGAAGAATTAAAAGGAGCAATCTGAAAAATTTCGTTTTCGTTACAACCTCCCTTTTTATTTTTAGTTTAAATTAACAATCAATCTTTACTTTTTCAAATTATTTTTCACAATTCAATTATGAACAAATCAAAAAATTAAAACATATTGAACAATTTTTATTTTGAAAAATAATTGCTTCTGTTTTAAGTCTTTTACTTACTTCATTTCAAAAATTTTAATTCTAAAAAATTTTTCTAAGCCACTCCATATCGAATTATCTCTTCACCAAATTTTAATCTCAGTTTATCAATTGTTTTGAGAATTCGTCTTTCTCTTTCTTCACGGGATGGAAAAAGACTAAATTCTTCCACAGCATTGACAAAACCAGAAAGATGAATGCCCACAAGTCTTATTGAAACTCTCCTCGTATATGCTTTGTGAAAAAGTTCTTTTGCAATTGAATAGATTACCTTATCATTATTCGTTGGTTCTTTGATTGTCTTCGACCGTGTGATGGTTACAAAATCTGAGTATCGTAATTTAATTCCGATTGTTCCAGTCATATAATTATCTGAACGCAAAGCATTACCTGCATCTTCCACTAGTTCAAACAAAGTCTTCTCAATAAATTCAATATCTGTTGTATCGGTATGATAAGTTGTTTCTCGACTTATACTTTTTTGTTCGTATTTGATATCAAAAACTGTCGAGCCTATTCCACAAGCGTGATTGTGTAAAACTTCGCCATATTTCCCGAAGACAAAAGTAAAATATGATTTCGGTGTTTGTGCAATCTGACCAATTGTATAAAATCCTCGTGCGTTTAGTTCTTCTTTCATTACTTCACCAACTCCCGGCATTGCTTCAACAGGCAAAGGAGAAAGAAATTCTGCCTCCTGTCCCGGAATGACAAATGTTATTCCTTCAGGTTTTGCGTAATCAGAAGCAACTTTTGCAACAAATTTATTTGATGCAATACCTATAGAACAGGGCAGTCCAAGTTCATGTTTAATCTCAGTTTGAATTCTTGAAGCAAAAAAGTAGGGATGACCATGAATTCTTTCACAACCTGTGAAGTCAAGATAAAATTCATCTATTGATGCTTGTTCTATTTGTGGAAAATACTTTTCTAAAATTTTTCTAACTGCTCTTGAAAATCGAACATATTCCTCATAGTGTCCACGAATATAAATTCCATCGGGACATAATTGATAAGCTTTTCTAATTGGCATTGCAGAGTGAAGTCCATATTCCCTTGCTTCGTAAGAGCAGGCAGCAACAACACCTCTCCCTTTTGGGTCACCACCGACAATTACGGGCTTACCGTTGAGAGAAGGATCTAATATCCTTTCAACTGAAATGAAAAATGCATCTAAGTCTAAGTGGAAAAAAAGCATATGGCGTAAAATGAAATTTTATTTGTTATGATAAGTTTTTAGTTATCTCGGGTATTAACCTGTAATTATGCATTAAGATATTTTTATTAATTAAACAGAGACAGCTCAGGAGCTGACTAAAAAGTATTATTTTGTCACCCTGAATTTATTTCAGGGTCTATTTTTGGTTTATGATTACAAATTTAGATGCCGAAATAATGCTGAAATAAATTCAGCACAGGATTCGGCATGACACTTCCTGGACGACCCCTTTCTTTGTAAAGCATTGTCGTTTACGGCAATGCGTGGTTCGAAAAATTTTGAATGTCTGGATTGAGAACATTGAACACATACTTGTCACTAATTAATTTCCATTTTTTCAAACAAGTAGATTGCTAACTTTACATATAGATAAGCATAAATCAGAGAAACTATTGCAATAGAAAAGAATTCTCCTCCTTGTTTCAAATGTAGTTCCCTTTCTATTAAAACTGGAGGGAATATATACTTCAAAAACTGAATGGTTGACAGCACATCAGACAATAAGAATGGTATTAGAACAAAGTAAGAGATGATGCCAAGAATAGTAGTTATCAAAGTGTTTTTAGTTATTATTGAAACAAGGGTTATAATGCTAAATAAAGCCACAAAAATTAAGAACACTATTGTGCAAATATATATTGGGAAAATTGTAACATATCCACCAGATTTAATTAGTATAACAAGAGTAATGCTTGTTCCAAAAATCATTAAAATCGTAAAAACAGTAATTAGCTCACTAAAATAGAATGACCAAATCAATTCACTTCGTTTGATGTTTCTTGAAAGGATCAACTTTACCATTGAGCCATTAATCAAATCGGGATACAATGTAGAACTTTGAAGTATCAATAAAAACAAAAGCGTTGAGCCTAACATCATCACCACATCTCTGAGCAGATTATATCCAAAGGTATTTATTTCACCTGCTTCAAACTTCATAAAAAACTCTATATACTCAATAGAACCATTTTTATAGCTCATATCAAATTAAAGACCCAGAGAAATACGATAAAAAATAAAAATGCTGAAACAAACACAATCCCCGAGCTTTTAAGCAAATTTTTAACATTGTTTTTGATAAAAGCTAAATTAATCATTGCTCGTCTTCTCCTATGTAAGTAAAGAAAATTTCTTCAAGGGAAGTTTTAATTGGCTTTACCAATAGGATGTTGATATTTCTAATGTTCATTTCGGTAATAATTCTTTTTAGTTCTGTTGTGCTTTCAATATCTATCAAAAATTCATTTCCATTTTTCTTGAAGCTAATGCCCAGATCAGCAGGTGGTTCATCGGAAACAACAATTTCAAATCTTTGAGTTTCCGGGAGAAGCTCCATTAAATTACCTTGAGCTACTACTTTTCCTTTTTTAAGAATAATAATTTCGTCAGCCAGCAGTTCAACTTCAGAAAGAAGATGAGAATTGATTACTATAGCCACACCTTGTTTCTTCATTTCTACAAGAAGATTTCGAATCTGCTTTTTTCCAATTGGGTCTAATCCATCGGTCGGTTCATCCAGTAGTAGTAATTTCGGTTGATGAAGCATTGCCTGGGCGAGTAACAACCTTTGCAGCATTCCTTTAGAAAAGGTTTTGATCTTTTGATTTCTAACATCTTTCAAATCCACAATTTCCAATAACTCATCTATTCTTACATTAAGTTCACTTTTTGCAATTCCACTTAATTCACCAAAGTATCTAAGAAACTCCTCAGCCTTAAAATTTACATCCGGCTGAAAAAGTTCAGGCAAATAACCAATCATATTCCTATCAGAAAATTCATCAATGTTCTTATCAAAGAGTTTAACTTCTCCAGACGAAATCTTAATCAGCTTTAAAAGTATCTTGAAAAGAGTAGACTTCCCGGCACCATTTGGACCCAGAATGGCTGTAATTTTTCCACAATGTACATCTAACGAAATATGATCTAAAGCTATTATTTGCTGTTTTGAATTTAAGTTATAGATTTTAACAAGTTCATTAACTTCAACTGCCTTCATTTTTCATTCCGGTATTTAATTTGATTGTAGAAGTTCTAATATTTTATGATGTGATTTGCTCCCCACAGGGAAACTTTTCTTGTAAAGAATTTTCATTTGTCTCTCAACAATAATTCCAACGATATCATCAATTTTATAAAAACTAAACAATGTATCAGGCACAATTACATACCTTAACTCAGCACGATGATATATCTTTCACAAATCTAATCCTCTGAGTCCCCTTAAATTAAATTTTCCCTCTTTTTCATCCAATATCTATATCTATCTATTCGCCCTAATTCCTTCGTGTTTCAGAAGCCACTCTTTGCGACTCAAACCACTGGCATAACCTGTCAAACTTCCATCACTTCCAATAACTCTATGACAGGGAACTACAATCGAAACTGGATTTCTGCCAATCGCCTGTCCCACTGCACGAACTCCTTTTTCGTTTTTTATTCTTCGGGCAATCTCTCCGTAACTCACAATTTTTCCAAATGGAATTTTTATCAACTCACGCCAGACTTTTTTCTGAAATTCGGTCCCGTTCAGATTTAATCTTACATTAAAAGATTTCCTTTGACCTTTGAAGTATTCATCAATTTGACTTAAACAATCCTTTAGATATTGATTTGATATATCAGATGAATTAATTCTCTTCTTCGTTCTGATAAAATCTATTCGTTTTATCCCTTTTTTATCAGCAGTAATCTCTATTACTCCAATTGGTGAATTGTAATAGACGGTCTCTTCTATTTGACTCATTAGATTATCCTCTTACTTTTATTCTAAAATAACTTTAATTGATTTTCCTTACCAGCATTAAGCACTAATGTTTTTTGATTTAAGAAAATAAAATTAATCAGAAACTACAAGCTTCAAACCTTCCCTGTCAGTCTTCGTCAAGCTCAGACTGACAATCAACAAAAAATATTTTCATGAGTTCGATCAAGGAAATGTCATCCATAGTTTGACGAAGGATAACAAAAAACACACTGTGAGTCTTCGTCAAGCTGAGACTGACAGTAAGTTCAGGTTTTCTTCATCATTCTATAAACACCAACAACAGCACCGACAATTTTGAATTTATCATAATCAGCTTTAATCTCAATTGGTTTGTAAGCTTTATTTTCAGATTTCAGGATAATGCTTCCATTCTGGCGGAAATATCTTTTCACAACAGCCGAATCTTCAAGAATGGCAACTACAATCTGTCCATCTGTAATTGTTGCATTCGGATTAACAATAATTATATCTCCATCAAATATATAAGCATCTTTCAAACTATCTCCTTTTACTCTCAATAGGAAAGAATCTTTGGGCATACGAACAATTGATGGAAGTTCTACTGTATCAATTGCATCAGGATAAATCACCAGTGGATTGCCAGCTGCAACTTCTCCAAGGATTGGTCGTGGTATAAAAAATTTATCTGACATAGTAAGTTCAATTCCACGAGCCAGTTTTGGATTTCGTTTGATGTATCCTTTTTGTTCGAGTGCACGAAGGTGTTGTTGAACCGTTGCTCGATTTCTGTATCCAAAATGTCGAGCAATTTCTGCCAGCGTTGGAGGAATTTGTTTTGATACAATTGTATCTATAATGAAATCTAAAATCTTTTTTTGTGTTTCAGTGATTCGTTTTGCCATATTTACCTCCGGTGGATTTTTTAAGCAATTGGATAAATTTACACTCTGACTGGTATCGGTCAATTTCTTTTACAATAAAAGAATTAGCAAATCTTTTTATTTCAGGGATGATTAAAGAACTCTTCCGATTTAATTTTTTTATTGGTGATTTAATTTTTTTCAGATTACCTCTCCCGTTCTGCTATTCTCTCAAGTCTTGGATATGCTTTCAAAATGGTATCGGGAATTTTTATCTTCATCTGATTTTTGAGAAGATGCATTAATTCAAACGCATTGGCTACGCCTTTCCCCTGTGGATGATTATTCATAATGACAAAAACTTCTTTTACCTTATCATAAACTTCTTTTATCTTTTGAGAGATTTCAACAAGCTCTCCAGGAGAGTAGAGATAATCATATCTCAGACTCTGTTGTTTGTAAGCTTCGTCAGGATTTTCGGATGATTTTTCTTTACCAAAACTTTTTATAGAACCCAACCAGGCTTCCCTATTCCGGCCGTGAAATCGCAAATAAGCTTTATCGTTTGTAATTATTGGTTCAAATGGAATTGCTTCTCCAATCTGTGGTTGATCTATAGTGCAAAATGTAAGATCAAGTTCATTAAAAAATTTATACACTTCAGAATTATTCCATGATTTATGGCGGACTTCAACAAATCTATTGTATCCTTGAAATATCTCACTCAATTTTTGAACATATTCAGCTGTAACATTATTAAAAGCAAATGAATATGGAAATTGAATTAAAATTCCAGCAAGTCTATTTGCCTTTGCAAGTATTTCGAGATTTTTCGTAAATGCTTTGATATTTTCATCTGTGAATTTTCTTTTGTGGGTAAAATCCTGATGCATCTTGATTGTAAAAACAAAATCATCTTTATCAGAAACTTTATTTACCCAGCCTCTTACAGTTGATGGAGAAACATAAGTATAATAAGTCGAATTGACTTCAACACAATTAAAGTATTGAGAGTAAAATTCGAGCCAATCATAATCTCTTGATTGTTGTTGATGATAGAATGGTCCAATCCAATCTTTATAAGACCAACCGGCAGTGCCGATTCGCAAATGCGGAGAAATAGTAAAGTCTGACATAATGTTTTAAGATGTTTAGTTATCTGGTGAAAGTTAATTTAAGATTTTAATCGGAAAGAAAAATTTTTGTAGAGACACTCATTTTAGCGTCTCTACAGATGAAATTTATTTTGCCTATGTTTTCAACCTTAATTGAATTAACCTATCTAAGATAGACAAACTTCTTTGTGGCAGTATATGAACCAGACTTTAGTTGATACAAATAAACTCCAGAACTTAATTCATATTTACTTGCATCTCCGCCAGAGGTGGATCCGCCTTTGGCGGAAAATTCAACTTCGTATTCACCAGGTTGCTTTGGCTCATTTACAAGTGTTGTAATCTCACGACCAAGTAAATCGAAAACTTAAAAAAGTGATTCATCATTTATATTCTTCCAGTAACCTTAGGTGCAATTTTCCTCAATCTTTATCAAATTGCATAAAATTAGACGAGGCTAAAAATGAGAATACTGACCAAACAAATTTTATTAATCATAACAATTATAATTTTTGCTTCTACAATTTATGGTAACGATAAACCTTATGTAATACTAATCTCAATGGATGGTTTTAGATGGGATTATATCTATCGTGGTATTACTCCAAATCTTAACAAACTTAAAGAAGAAGGTGTCCATGCTCTTTCTCTCAGACCATCTTTTCCTACAAAAACTTTTCCAAATCATTACTCTATAGTAACAGGAATGTATCCAGAAAGTCACGGGATCATTTTTAATACTTTTACAAACATTTTTACTGGTGAAACATATCGTATTGGCGATACTATTTCAACTCGCGAAAGTAAATGGTACAAAGGTGAAGCGTTCTGGGAAACAGCAAATCGACATAACATAAAAACAGCCAGCTTTTTCTGGGTTGGGTCCGAACAAAACATTGACTACAAAAAACCAACTTATTTTTATCATTACGATTCAAAAATTTCTTTTATCGATCGAGTTGATGGTGTGATAAAATGGCTTCAACTCCCTGAGAATGAAAGACCACAATTCATTACTCTGTATTTTGAAGAACCGGATTCAAAAGGACATAGCTTCGGTCCCGAGGCTCCCGAAACAAATACTGCAATTGCATTAGTTGATAGTATACTTGGACTTTTAATCGATAAACTCGAAAAGATTAATATGAAAGATAAAGTCAATATCATTATTGTATCCGACCATGGAATGACAGAAATAAGCGAAAAAAGAATTGTCAACATTGAAGAATTTCTAAAAAGTTATAACTGTAAATTTTATGGAATGGGAACATCAATTATGATTGAACCACCACAGGATAAAATCGATGAAGTCTATCAGATTCTAAAAAAGAATGAAAATCATTTTCGTGTTTACACAAAAGAAAACATTCCTGGGTACTATCACTTTTCAAAAAATCCATTTATTCTTCCAATCATAGCAATTGCAGATATTGGATGGCAACTCGTTACAAATGATTATTTCAAGCGACCAAGAACTTATACACTTAAAGGTGATCATGGATTTGAGAAAGATCATACTGATATGCACGGAATTTTCATTGCAAAAGGTCCCGCTTTCAAGTCTGGTTATAAAACAGGCACACTCTGGAATGTAGATATTTACCCATTGCTGTGCAAGATTTTCAACATCACACCAAATAATTTGATCGACGGCGACATCAACAGAATTGAATTTATATTGAAATGAAACCAACATAGCTCCGAGCTTAAACTCGGGGCTATGATTAAATTCTCAAAATTTTTCCAGGCACCCTCTTCCATTAGAGATTTTTTTAATTCATCTTTCAAATAACTGTCACATAATCTTCGTTTACTTTGTAATCAACATATTTTCTTTCAGGTTTGATCTGGAGAATATTCATAACGCTAAGTTACCACCAGGTTTAATATTCATAAAGTGAAAAAACCTCAGGCTCGGGATAAAAAATTTATGCTCTCGCCACCTCAGTCACATTTTAAACTGAGTGGGGATGGTTTAATCGAATACCGAAAATAATACCATACATCTGTATGGTATTTTAATAATTAGTCGGGAATTTGTCAAGTAAGGGATTTCTGATTGAAACCGGGAAAATTTATGTTAGCCATGGAAAAAAGCTAAATTGTTCTAAAGTTTTTAAGATTAACTTCAGAACCACTAAAAAATTAAATTTTCAATTCGTAATCTTTTAACTTTGTAAAAATTCGTTACGACTTTTTATGCTTTCAATTCCAAAAGAAAAATTACCTGACCTGAAATATATTAAGGGTGTTGGAGAAGCTCGAGAAAAGGTTCTCAATTCTCTTGGTATTCACACAATTGAAGATTTAATCTTTTACTTTCCATACAGATATTATGACAGAACAACTGTACTTCAAATTTCTCAGGCATATTCTCTGGTTGCATCTGGCTTTAATGAAGAGGTAACTTTTATTGGTAAAATTAAATCTGTAAAAAAAGTACAAACTTTACGTCGTCAATTTCTGGAAATAATTCTTTTTGATAAAACTGGATATCTTAAAATCATATTTTTTGAGGGAATAAATTATTTTCAGAAAGTTTTTACTCCCGAACTGATTGTTGCATTTTCTGGAAAAATTCAAAGAGGAACAGATAACTCCCCTGTACTAATTCATCCAACATTTGATATAATCAAAGATGAAGAAGAATTTGATTTTCAGAATACCGGTCGAATTGTTCCACAATATTCACTAAGAGGAATCTCCCAGGCAAAAACTAAATCTTTTGGTTCTCACACATTAAGAAAAATTATTCAAAATGCTCTTGGCAAATATCTTTCAAGTGTTCGCGAAACTTTGCCGGATTACATTCTAAAAAAATTTGGATTGATGAGCTTGATTCGAACAGTTAAAAATCTCCATCAACCCGAAAGTCAGGACACATTAAAAAAAGCTCAGTACAGGATGAAGTTTGAAGAAATCTTCTACTATCAATTACTGGCAGCATTAAATCGTATGTCAGTGAAAAAACTTGATGAGAGTATTCGCTATACAAAAGTTGGAGAAAGAGCTCGTAACTTTATTGAAGACAAATTGCCTTTTGAATTAACGGAGGATCAGAAAAAAGTCATTCGCGAAATTTATAATGATTTCAAGAGTGGATACCCGATGAATAGATTATTGCAAGGAGATGTAGGAAGTGGTAAAACTTTAGTTGCCCTGATTACAGCTCTAATTTCTGTTGATAATGGCTTTCAGGTTGCACTTATGGCACCAACAGAAATTCTCGCATTTCAACATTATGATTATTTTACAAAACTTCTCAAAGATACTCCTGTAAATACTGGACTATTGACAAGCAGCACTCCAAATTCTGTCAGAAAAAAATATCTTGAAATGGCAGAAACTGGTGAAATGGATATTCTAATTGGAACACATGCTTTAATTGAAGAGGATGTTCAGTTCAAAAATCTTGGCTATGTTATAATTGATGAGCAACATCGTTTTGGTGTTGTCCAAAGAGCTAAATTAAAAGTGAAAGGTAGAAATCCTCATTTACTTGTAATGACTGCTACACCCATCCCTCGAACTCTCGCTTTAACAATTTACTCTGATTTAGATATTTCTATAATCAAAACGATGCCTGCCAACCGAAAGCCAATTAAAACACATATAATTACTCCCGACAAAAGAGGAAGTTTATATGAATTTATTCGAAAAGAAATACAGAAAGGAAATCAGGCTTATATTATTTATCCACTCATAGAAGAATCAGAAAAAATGGACCTGGAAGATGTAATTTCAAATTACGAGAGATTAAAAAAGGAAGTCTTCCCCGATTTAAATGTTGGAATGCTTCATGGTAAATTATCATCAGAAGAAAAAGAAGAGATTATGAATCGATTTACAAAAGGTGAAATACAAATTCTCGTAGCCACATCTGTAATTGAAGTGGGAATTGACAATCCAAACGCTACTGTCATGGTGATTGAAGAAGCTCAAAGATTCGGACTTTCTCAATTACATCAATTAAGAGGAAGAGTCGGGAGAAGCGATAAGCAATCGTATTGCATACTTGTATCGGAACTGGAAATAGATGAAAACAAACCAGTAAGAAATCTATTTGAATTAAATTCTCAGAAAGGAATCGCCAGGGAAAGATTAAAAGCAATGAAAAAATTCTCTGATGGTTTCAAGATTGCTGAGATTGATTTCAAACTTCGAGGACCTGGAGATATCCTGGGAACAAAACAAAGTGGAGTACCCGAATTCAAATTTGTTGACATCTTTGGAGATCAGGAGTTAATTGAACAAATCCGGAACTTTACCTTTAAACTCGTTGAAGAAGATCCATCATTAGAAAAACCGGAACATCAAATTTTGAGAGAAACAATTCAATATCGATATTCAAACCAGAAATTTCTTTCAAATATTGCATGATTACTTTTCCTTCGATGTTATACATTAAATTATCACAAACTGAGTTCATTAAAAGATGAAAAAATTTTTCACCCTAAACTATGAAATAATCACCGTTATAATTGTCTTTCTTCTTTACACATTAACTGTAAGTAAGAGTACGATATCACTGGATAATGGTCAATTAGCTGCCACTTCTTATTTCTTAGGAATTCCCCATCCACCGGGTTATCCATTATTTACAATTATTGGATTTATTTTTTCCCACCTGCCGTTACCATTGAGAGTAATCGAGAAACTCAATATCCTTTCATCAATTTATTCAGCAATTGCTCTTTTCTTTTTATTAAAAACTCTTAAAATTCTGATAGACGAATTGGATTCGAATAATATCTCTCATTATAATTTGTTTGTCCAGAGAAAATTAACTGAGACTGAAAAAATAATTTTAATTTTACTTGGCGGACTGGTTTTTGCGTTTAGTAAAACGTTCTGGTCTCAATCAACTAATTATGAAGTATATTCTTTGAATATTCTCTTAATCAGTGCACTCACTTTTTATAGTTTGAAAGCATTTTCAATTGAGAAGAATTTTTCATTGTCTGCCTATTCTCATAACAAAATCTGGCTAATTGTTTTTATAATTTTTGGTCTGATATTAACAAATCATCTTGCCAGTTCAATTGTTATTATTCCCTTACTCTATATTTATTTTTTGAATTACAATCCACAAAAATTAACTCGCCTGCTTAGTCTATTAATTTTAAGTTCTCTGGTGGCTATTATTTTTTACTCTTACATTTTCATTCGCGGTTCAATGGATATAATTGTAGGATTTGGTCATCCCCGAAATATTATTGAGACATTCGAGCATATAACTGGTAAAATTTATCAACAGTTATTTTTGAAATCCATAGAAGATTTTTTCAATAACATTTATTTCTTTTTCTCATCGTTAATTTTTCATTTCGATAAACTCGATTTTAATTCTTCAGAATTTAATTTGAACATTTTATTTGCAATACCTGGCTTTATCGGTCTTTATTTCTTACATAGAAAAATCTTTTATTTTTTCTTTATAAGTTTATTTCTTTTTGTTTTATTACCATCACTTTATGGTATATCAGACATAGATTCATACTATATTCCAGCTTACTTCGTCATTTCTATAATTATAACTTCAGGATTTTATTTGATAATTAAACTGTCAGAAAAAAGAAGCGTAAAAAATCTTTTGATTGTTTTGTTCTCTGTTTTGATCACTCTTCAATTTATTTTCAATTTCAATCGAGTCGACCAGAGTGAGAATTTCATGAACGAAGATTACTTTAAGAACATTACAAAAAATCTCGAACCCGAATCGAGATTAGTAAATAGCAGTTCAATGCTTCATTCGTTATCGCTCTATTTCCAGTTAGTTGAGGGATTCAAGCCCGATATTGTAATGCTGACTTATCCACTGATTAATACGAAATGGTATATAAATCAAACAAACAAGATTTATGGTAAAGGTAAAAAAATTATTCTTGATGAAAATCAATCCACTGATATAAATTTTGCAGATGGTCAGTATTATTTCACAATAGAAATGGGTTTGAAGATTTTTAAGGGCGAAATAAAAATTCCAGAAAATTTTGAACTCATCCCCTATGGACTTACATTTAAATTAGTTCAACTTGGTACTTATGTTGAACAAAAAAATGATATGTATGATGTCAGATTTCCAACACAAAATTTCCAGACAAAATATGAATTGAATGAAATAATAAAAGAAATGTTAATCTTACGAATTAATTATGAAACTAATCATAACAGAAAAGACAAAGCGGATGAGTTGAAAAAAATATTTTTAAGCAAATATTCTATAGAGGAATTTCCCCACTACTTACAATAAAACAATTATTTTTCCTGATTACTCTGAATTATTTTCAACATATCTCTTTCAAGTGTTTCCTGCGGTGTTTCAATTATTCTTCCAATTTCAGAATCGTTTTTATAAAAAATAAATGTTGGGACTCTTTCAATTACATATTGATCGATATCATATCCTTCAGCTTGTTTTTTTCGATCCACACAATACATTTTTAAATTCGTTTCATCAAATTTTAAGAGATCAAGAATTTTATAGAAGTGAGGAACTTCTCTTCGACTATCGCTGCACCATGTACCCATCACACACACAATTTTAACCGAATCGAGATTGATTAATTGAATAATTGAGTCCTCAGGTTGATAATAATCATACTCTGATTCAAACCACCACGAAAAGGTTGTATCTTTAGAAAAATTTTCTCGACTGCAAATGCCAATTAACATTGGTTTATTTGTTTTTTCGTCGATTACCAGCTTGTTCAAATTAATTTTCTCCTGTCCATTTATAATATTGATAATTAAAAAAACACTTATCAAGAAAAAAAGTTTATTAAAATTTTTCATTTCTTTCTCCACTATTTTGTGAGTGTTCTCGAATATCAACTCCCCACATCAATTTCTCACGAAGAGTTTGAAAATAATCTTTATTGAATCGTTTAAATATTTTCAGATGTTTGCTGGACTTTTTAACTAATAATTTTACAGGTGGTTTAATTTTATAAATCTGTTGACCATCCTTGTTTATAGTTACAGTTTCATAACCTGAACGAGCCTCAATTTCAATTATTGAATTTCCCGGAATTACAATAGGTCTAACTGTTAAAGTATGCGGGCAAATAGGACTCAAAATAATTGAATCCATTTCTGGTAAAAGGATTGGTCCACCTGAAGAAAGTGAATAACCGGTAGACCCGGTTGGTGTAGAGATAATTAATCCATCAGAACGATAAGTTGTTAAATATTTTTTATCAACGAAAGTATCTATTTCAATAATTCTGGGCCAGCTTCCTTTTTCAATTACAATGTCATTAACAGCAATCATCTTTTTCGATTTATCATTTACGATTTGACCTTCCAGTAAAATTCTTTTCTCGATATTAAAATTTTTACTTTCGATTTCTTCAAGCACTGAGTTCAAATCCTGATAATTTATATCAGCTAAAAATCCAAGCTTTCCGAAATTAATACCTACAAGGATTGCATCGGCATCAATAGCAAACTTTGCCGAATAAAGCATTGTACCATCACCACCAAATGATAATAAAACATCAATTTTACCTTTAAACCTCTCTTCCTCTACAACTTTAATAAATTTCCTGAGATGACTTTTATTCAAAAGTGAGCTTATGAAATTGTAGGTGTATTTACTTAAGTAAAATTCTCTTCTCTTCTTATTTAAATTTTCAGAGAGAAATTCAATCAAATAATCGGAAATATCATACTTGGTAGTATTTGCAATAATGCCAATTCTCAACTGCTGACCTCTTCTTTCTTTTCCGATTTAGCTTTTTGTTCCTTATCAAGCTCATCAACATAATTTAATTTTAAATCTTTACTAATTTGAGTAATTAATCTTTCTTCGTCATCGGAAAGATTTCCTTTAGTCTTTGCTTTAATCATATCGATCATATCGATGGAAAGTTTTGCCGCTTCAAGATCTTTTTCAATTTTTTGTGTGATTGGATTTGGTAACTTCCCGAGTCCAACCATTGCTGAAGTTTGAAATTGAAGAATTAGTTGAACGAAAAGAGCATCGTAAAGATTTTTTTCTTTTTCTGTCATAACTGTCCTCCTTTCATTCAATTTAAAATTAAGAAACGATTAATCTTTCATCAATCTTTGAATAGTTAGACTCATCCCCACAGTAAACCAGAGCATTGTTGCAATCTCATGATCACCGAAATTATATTCGAAGAGTCCACTTGTACAAATCCCTATAAATGCTGCCATTAATCCTTTCGCAAGAACATTGTAGAAGTTTTTTGATGATGACAATTTAATTGACTGCCAGTGAATGAAGAAAATCTTTATCAAAAGAATTATAAAAATTAGAAAACCAAACAATCCGAGTGTCGCAAGAATGTGGGTATAATTGTTATGCAAGTGACCATAAGTAAACTTATCAAATGGCTCTCGATATTTTTTATATGTTTCATTAAAATCAATATTGCCAACACCAAAGACAGGATTAGCTGCAAAAATCTTAAATGCAACTTTTATTTGATTCATCCTTTCGATGTTAGTTGGATGATAAGGATCATAAATTGAACTGAGTCTACTTCGATATGAATAAGTTGCAATCCATTTTTGGTTGTATTTAATGAGACCGGAAACTTTCGATTTAAAGTCATGCAATTCAAATACATTACCATGAATATTGATTAAATAGAGCTTTCCAACAAAATCTGTAAAGATGATATCATCATTATCAAATTTTATAATGTTCGGAATAACTCTGGTTCTTATTCCTCTAATCAATTTTGGAGTTTCAGGTTTTGAAATATCGTAAATTTTTAATCCCTTGATTCCATCACTTATTGCAAGATAATTACCCTCGATGTATATCGATGCTGGTTTGTCTTCAGTTTTTATTTCCCGAATAATTTTTATATCAGATGGATCCTTAAAATCCAGAACAAAAAATTTTTTATCATCCACAAGAGCATAAAGAACATTTTGTCTGGCAACCACATTCGTAAAAACTATTTTTTGTTTTTCATTTGAGAGTGAAAATGATTTTAAGAACACAGGTTGTGAAGGATTTTTTACATCAATGATTGAAATTCCGAACTCACCTTCTGTGAGAATTATATAATTGTTGTGAATGAAAACTGTCCCGACGACATTTTGCGGAATGATTGACGCAACTATTTCATTTTTATCATTTAGAGGATTGATTATTAAAATTCTCGAATCAAATAGATGAACAAAGACCAGTGAATCACTTTTAAAGATACCATTAGCCGGTGATGGAGTATTTATCTGGTCTATGAGTTTGAATGTTGAATCTTCATACTTCCATTTTGTTATACCCGCTTCGTAATCGGCAACATAAAATTCATCATCGATATTGATAATCCCGTGAGCTCGACCTTTTGTATTGTAAACATTTTCTACATTTATCTTTTTGAAAGTTCTATCTATATCGAAAATGGAAATTTCACTTGTTGTTTGAGTCAGGGAGATGAAAACACCACCCAGAACTGCAATAGCTCCAATAAAAATCCATCTTTTATGTAAAAGAAATAAAACCACAACTCCCGCAACTGTTCCAAGCCAGGCAGCTCTTGTATAGCTTGAAATTAAAGAGGCAACAGAAATTAATATTGCGAGAACAAGAATAATCTTATATCTAAGTTTGTTTTCTCTTAGAAAGAGAAAGCTCACAAGTATAATTGTAACAACACTCATCAATCCGCCAGCAGTCATAACATATTGAAAAATTGACGGACCTTTCGCTTCCTTTGAATAAAGTTGATAAATATAATACTGATAGGCAAAGTAGAGATAAACTAACATTCCGAGTACAGCAAATACAAGAAAAGCATAAAGAATTCTTTTAAATCTTTTATCATTTCTTATGTAATAAACAGGCATATAAACAACAGGTAAAAGAATGGCTCGCTTGAATGTATTATGAAAAGCTTGAGCTGGATATTCTGAAAGTGCTGCCGATATCAGTTCAGAAATAATTAATAGAATAAATAATAGTTCAAGCCCTGTTTTTCTTTTTTCAATTTTTTTTTGAACAAGAAATCGAACGATTAAAATTAACAACGCACCAAAATAACCAATCTGATTTACAAAAATTGAAGTAGTGAGACTTGCAGCGAAAATAAATAGAAAAACAAATCCCGTCCTGTCCAATATCTCAACTACTCTTTCATTATTTGATTTCATTGATTTACCTCGCTAAATCGAAATTGAAGTGTATATAGTCTGTAATATAAGCCTTCAGTATCCTGAATTAATTCTGCGTGGGTTCCCATCTGAACAACTTTACCTTCATCAATTACAATAACTTTGTGAGCATTTCTAACTGTGCTCAATCGGTGAGCAATCACAAAAGTAGTTCTATCTTTCATTAAGTTTTCAATTGCACCCTGTACCAGAATTTCTGATTCACTATCGAGAGCAGAAGTTGCTTCATCCAGAATCATAATTGGTGGATTTTTCAATAATGCTCGAGCAATTGAAATTCTCTGTCTCTGTCCACCAGAAAGTTTTAATCCTCTTTCACCAATTACTGTTTCATAGCCTTGAGGCAATTCGAGAATAAAATCATGAGCATTAGCCGCTTTTGCTGCACTAACGATATCTTCAAAACTGGTATCTTCCATTCCATAACTGATATTATTTCGAATGGTATCATTAAAAAGAATTGGATCCTGAGTTACAATACCAATATGATTCCTTAAAGATTTTAATTCATAATCTCTTATATCAATTCCATCAATAAAAATTGCTCCTTCAGTTACATCGTAAAATCTCGGAATTAAATCCACAAGAGTTGTTTTACCTGCACCACTCGGACCAACAAGAGCAACTACTTCACCTCTCTTGACTTCGAAGGAAATATCTTTCAAAATGTATTTATGATTTACATCATAATGAAACGAAACTCGATCAAAAATTATTTTATCAGTAAATGTTTCAAAGGGAATTGCATTAGGTTTATTTTTAATTGTGACTGGTTCATCGATAATTTCAAAAACTCTTGATGCGGCGGCAGTAGATTCCTGAATTCTATTAGCAACATTACTCAATTCTTTTATTGGAGGCATAATCTGAAAGATGATAAAAAGGAATCCAAGAAACTCACTCGCCTTTAGCGTATGAGATTCAAGCACTTGAATTCCGCCATACCAGATTATTAGTACACCTGCAAGTATACTAAAGAATTCAGTCACTGGAGGTGCGATATTTCTAATTCTTGTAATTCTCAAAATAATTCTGAAAAAGTGATTCGTTAATTCGAAGAAATTTTCATTTTCTTTTGCTTCCATATTGAAAGCTTTAACTATTTTTGTCCCATAAATTTTTTCCTGAAGGAAAGAAGTCAAATCCGCCATTTTTCCTTGAAGTGTATAACTCTGTTTGTAAAGCTTCACACCAAGCCAGCTAATTATTACAAGAGAAAAAGGCATAACAACGAGTGAAAGCAATGTCAATTGCCAGCTAATTGCAAGAGCGAGTAGAAGAAACACGATGATAAGTAATGGATCTTTAGTAAGAGTTACAAAACTCGCCGAGATCCCGGTATTAATCATTGTAATGTCGTTTGTAATTCTGGAAATTAAATTCCCGATTCGTTCATTCGTAAAATATTTCAACGAAAGTTTATTCAGATGAGAATAAGTTTCGTTTCTTAAATCACGAATAAATCCCTGTTCAATGTAAGCCATTAAATAAGACTGGACATAACCGAATAAACCTTTAAGAAAAAAAGTCAGGACAATTAAGCCACAAATCCTGAGCAGCGATTGTCGTTTTGAAGGTGTATCAATAAATGAGTAGAGATTCTCTGATAACTCTCTTTTCAAACCCGACAGAAAACCGCCACTTTTAGCTTGAGTTTCCAGTTTCTGGCTCAATTCCGCTGTTGGTGAAAGATTTTGTTCCTGACGAAGTTCTGTTTGAAATAAAGTTTCAAGAAGTGGGATTGTCAGATAAATTGAAAGTCCACTAAAAACTGTAAAAAAAACTGATGTAATCAGAACGCCAATTAAATGTCGCCAGTATGGTTTCAGATAACCTAAAATTCTAAAATATATTTTCTTCCTGTTGATATTTGGTTCACTCATTTTTAGCTTGAAATCGAATTAATCATCATTTAAAAATATGTAAATGATAAGTTAAAACATAGAATTACATTTTATGGTAAATTTAAATGTGAATTAAAATGGATTAAAAATGATAGAGCAAAAAAGAATTGCCCTTGTTGCACACGACAATTGTAAAAAAGATCTTATCGAATGGATTGAATGGAACTGGAAAATACTCATTGAACATCAATTAATCTGTACAGGAACAACTGGAAAATTGATTGAGACAGCACTAAAGAAAAAATTAGAAATAGAAGAACCAGCAAAGACCAAAGAATTAAAAATAAGAAAGCTTAAATCGGGTCCTCTTGGTGGAGACCAACAACTGGGTGCATTAATCGCAAATGAAGAAATTGATATTTTAATTTTCTTCTGGGATCCAATGCAGCCTCTGCCCCATGATGTGGATGTCAAAGCGTTACTTCGAATTGCTGTTTTGTATAATATACCTACTGCCTGTAATCGCTCTACTGCGGATTTTATAATTTCATCCACTCTCTTTAATGAGAAGTATGAGAAAGTTAAAATGGATTTTTCAGATTATATTAATAGAGAATTAAGTTAATACCAGAGATAATAGTTTCATTAAAATTTCAATTGATAATTTACAGTAAATAGTTAGCAGGAATGAATAATTAAAATCTTAGCTTACTCGTCTAAATTTAGCTGTCAGCGTATATAAAATTTCTACAAAAAATATAATCAATATAAATTCAATTGGTGTTCGATATCTTGCCATTGTAAAAAAGATCAAATAGGGTAAAAACCAGAAAATTGCAAAAGACATAAACACTAATTTTAATCGATCATATCTCCACTCTTTCCTTATAAGAAACAAAAGAAACGATATAAAGAAAGCTAAAATCAATGGTGCTTGATAAATAAAAGACAAAACAGTTTTAATAGAAGATTCAGAATAATGATTTGTTCTAACTCTTAAAGGAGACCAGAAACCAATTCCTTTCCAAAAAATTGATTCAAGTGTAATTAAAGGATTTTTAAGAATAAAATTCAGTGCTTGTTCAGTGAAAAACTTATTTTTCTCGTATTCCGAAAAATCTGCAACAAATTTGAATTTCTGATTGAAATGAGGAAGTATCTTATCTTCAATTGTAGAACCATCCCCAAGATGTTTTTTCAAAAAGTCTAAAGTCTTTTCATTATTTCCAAGCCATAAGTTATAACCAGAGCTTGAATTTGTCACATCAAATTTCCCAAAAGCAGCATAATTTCTAAATCCATTCAATAAAATTATAGCAGTCATGATTAAAGATAGATATAAAAATTTCTTCCACGGGAAAATTTTAATTACTGAAATAAATAATAGAAACAACATAATCGAAACAAATCCAATTGGTGTAATTAAATAGATTGCCGTTAGAGAAAGAATCAAAAGTAAAAGAGTATTCTTATCATTCTTCAGTATTAATAAGAAAGTAATCATAACAAATAGTGTTTTAAACCATGTATCGAGAGATTGCAAAGGTCCAACAAGGAATGAAGGATTAAAAATAAAAATTAGTGTACAGATGCTTGATTTAAACTCAGGTTCTGAGTTTTTTGCAAAATATTCTTTACATATCTGAAAGAAAATAACAGGTATGAATGAGTAGATTAGGATCTGAGCTAAAGTTCTTATCAAGAATAAATTACTTGAAGTAACCAAAAAAATTATGGAAAGGAATAAACTATATCCGATTGGTCTCCAGTTATAATACTCACCCATTTGTAATGGTGAGTTGGTTATTAAGTCACCACTTGATGACCAGATAATCGGTTCACCACCATGATAGACTAATTTTTTTGCAAATAACTCAAACCAGGGATCTTCATTTAAATTAATCGGGAAAACTTGATAGATTAAAAAGACTGTTAGTTGTAATAAAACTGATAAAAAATAAAAATATAATGGTCTTAATGTTTTAAGTGTTTTCATTTACATTTAAAGAAAAGAAATAAAAATGAATAGATAAAACGGGTAATATATATCTTTCATTGCCTACATAAATTAAACAAATAATTAGAAACGACATTATCAGATAAAGAAAGAATTTTTGAGGCATAGAAAAATTTTTAATTAGAAATAATTTTAATATTCCGACAAACAGAACGAAATAAAATGTAAGATTCGTCAAATAAAAGAAAAAAGATATCAGTAGAGGATTAAGTGAATTTTCTGTTTTTTTCAATGACCATGTCAAGTAAACATCCCCTCGCTTGTATGTATGAATTAATTTAAGTGGAAGGAGATAAATCAATCTAATTGGATTAGTAAATATTTCTTTCAATCCGGCTACATAAGTTCTATAACTTTCTTCAGCTTCGTTTGAATTATCTATGTTGTAATGAAAATCAAAATTTATATTACCGTAAGATGCTTTATGATTTCCCATCAAAAAATTGAAACCACCATTTGTTGTCATTGGAACTATTGAATTAAATGTCAAATAATTTCTTACAAACCATGGCATTGCCACCATAACCATCACTACAGTCATAACCAATATGTTTCTAAAATATTTCTTTGATAGTCCCATCTTAAAAGAATAGAAAAAGATAACTAATAAAATCAAGAAAGAATATGATCTGAAATACAACATCAAGCCCAGGATTATCCCACCAACAAATGGTAAAAATTTTTCCTTTCTAAAAAACAAATAAATAAATGCCCATAACAAAAATGAAAATACTTGTTCCGTCAAAATTGGATTTACTGCGAAAAAATTATTTGGAAAGAGAAAAAATACTGTAAGGAATAAATACAACTCATTTTTCTTTAGAAATTGTCTGAAAACTTTGTATATGAAAAACATTGTAGCCAATGAAAAAATAATATTAAAGATTCTACCAGCCATTAACATATCACCAAAAATAATCTTCAGAAAACAAAGTAAAGCTGGCAATCCAACTGGATAAAAAGCTGTTTTATTACCATATTCATTAATATATGAACCTGTTGTAAATAACCTATCAGCGAGTTCTAAATATTTTTTACTGTCGGAGTAGGGCTGGGTTTTTATAAAAATTAAAATGAAAACCTGAACTAAAAACAGAAAGACCATTAAACAAGTTATTAACCATCTTTCATCCAGCTTTTGAAATAGATTTAAAATCTTATGTCTTAGTGAAATCAAAACAAACAAAGCAGCAAATGAAATCAATATTGAAGCAGGTAAATAATTAAAAATACTTTTATAATAATAAACATCCATTTCGTCATTTAAATTCTCAGCCAACTTCAGTATATAATCTTGAAGGACAAATATGTAGATAACCAAAAAAATAACTTGAGAGGTAATTAATATCTTATACCTATTTTTATATAATAATTTGATTATCTCTTTTGTCATCTCTTAATTAAGTGGTTCTAAAAATATTCCAGCAATGAAATTGATGAGATGATTAAAATATTTCCACAAGGGACTATATAAAAAGAAAATCAATACAATTGAACCAGCAAAACCAAAATTCACAAGTCTTTCTGTAAATGGCGTATAAAAAATCGAATGTAAAATGTGAACACCATCGAGTGGTGGAATTGGTAATAAATTAAAGAAGAATAAAAATACGTTGAGATAAATTCCATACTTCAAAATAGTTGATAATAAAATTTCTCGTTCGTTCAAATTAAAAAGAACTACATCTGGAGTAACCAGACCAATAATCAGAATGACAATCGCAAAAATTAAATTTGAAAAAGGACCAACAAATGAAACGATACCATCACTCAATCTTCTATTATGAAAATTTTGTGGATTGACCGGAACAGGTTTTGCCCAGCCAATCAAAGCAATACCCGATGCAAAGGACGCAATTGGTATCAAAACTGAACCTATTAAATCAAGATGTTTAAATGGATTAAGTGTGAGTCTTCCAGCTCGCTTTGCAGTATCATCACCGAGTTTAAAGGCACAATAAGCATGGGCAAGCTCATGAATTGTAATGGAAATCAAAAATAATGGAATGAACATTAAGAATAATATTAGTTTTGGATTAACATTTAAATTCGCCATATAAATATTTTAATTAGTTCTACTTCTTGGATGAAATTTGACTAAAACTTCTCTCAACATTGTTCTATCTATATGAGTATAGATTTGTGTCGTTGAAATTTTCGTATGTCCGAGTAACTCCTGAACAACTCGAATGTCAGCTCCTCTTTCAAGTAAATGTGTCGCAAATGAATGCCTGATTGTGTGTGGATGAACATTTTTATCAATTTGTGCATCTTTCACATATTGTCTTAAGATTTTGAAAAATCCCATTCGACTCAATTTAGTTCCACGACAATTCAAAAACAGAAAATTGCCTGACAATATTTTCTTTGCAAGAACTGGTCTAACATGTATCAGATATTGATCAATCCAGTAAATCGCATGTGACCCAATTGGAATAAGTCGCTCTTTTGAACCTTTTCCAAAAACTCTCACAACTTCTTCATTAAGGAATAAATCATTAATCTTTAGATTAATCAATTCGGAAACTCTCACTCCAGTTGCATAAGCAAATTCGAGCATTGCTTTATCCCTCAAGCCGAGAAGCGTTTTTGGATTTGGTTGATCAAGTATTTTATTAATTTCAGAAAGAGAAAGAACTTCCGGTGGTCTTACAGCTATTTTTGGTCCTTTAAACTTTAATGCTGGATTATTTTCAATATAATCGTTTGAATAAAGGTATCTAAAAAAACTTTTGATTGATGAATAATTTCTAGCAATTGATTTAGTTGAAAGACCAATTGCATCCAGTGTGGAAAAATAATTACTCAAAATCATCTTGTTAACATCATTAAAATCATCAATATCTTTACTGACGAGAAAATTTAAGAATCGCTCAAGATCAATTCTGTAAGATTCGACAGTGTTTTGTGAATAACCACGAATTGATTTGAGATATATAAGAAATTCATTCAATAATTTTTGTAAAAGTTCCATTGCCATTAATTAATTTTCAGGATATTCTATTCTCTGGTGATAAAATCCAAGCAAAGTATTAACAAAGCTCTCTTTGATTTTAGTCAAATCTTTAAGAGTTAAATTTGAATCATCGAGCTGACCTTCGAAAAATCTCTTTCTAATTACTTCATCAATCAATTCTGATAAAACTTCTTCGTTCACAACTTCAAGATTTCGACTCATCGATTCAACAGCATCAGCAAGCATAACAATTGCCGTCTCTTTTGATTTTGGTTTTGGTCCAGGATAACGAAATTTATCTTCATCAATTTTCTTTTTTAACTTTTTGGCAATGGTAAGAAAATATTGAACCTGAGTCGTTCCATGGTGCATAGGAATAAAATCAATTATCTCTTCAGGTAAATTATATTTTCTGGCAATATCAATTCCTTCTTCAACATGATTTAAAATAATTTGAGCTGAATGTTCTGGATCGAGGTCTTCGTGTTCGCTTCTTTCGTCTCGAATATTTTCAATGAAATAGTTTGGTTCAACAATTTTTCCAACATCATGATATAATGCACCAACTTTAGTAAGAATTGTATTTGCACCAATTGCTTTTGCTGCACTTTCAGATAAAATGCTCATATTAACTGAATGATGAAAAGTACCTGGTGCCTTCAATCTCAGTTCTTGAAGTAATGGATGATTAAAATCTGCAAGTTCAATGAGAGTTAAATCAGTCGTTACATTGAAAATTCTTTCAAAGAAAATCAGAAGTCCATAAGTTAAGACTGGAGAAATAATTGAATTAGCAAGAGCGAAAATTACTTCGTTGCTTATTTCAGTAAAAGAAGAGAATCTTTCCAGACCAAAAGCAACAATTGTTGTAAAATATCCGAGAAGAATAAAGAGTAAAGACCTGAATATTTGAGAACGATTTTTAATATCTCTTACTGAATACACAGCTAATGCACCAGCCACAATGTTTGCTGTTGCAATTGTATAATCATTTCCACGAATTCCGCCAATAATTAACGAAGCAACCACTGTCACATAAAAACCGAGTCTCGAGTCGAATATAATGGTAACCAGCATTGAGGCAGTGGGAATAAAAATCAAATACTCAACGGGCAAATCAATTTCAATTCTTGAAGAGATATAAGCAAAGAAAGAAATCAATATCAATATAATTGACAGTATCAGAATTTTGCTTGTATTTGAATAAACTTTCTTTCGAAATAGAAAAATGTAAATTCCAAGGATAAGGAGAAGAACTGTTATGTGTAAAAACTTACCAAAGAATTGTAAGATTGTATCAAAACGTTCTCCCTTTTCGAACTTTATCCTTCTATAGGAATCAATTTTTCGTTTAATATCTTCTGTAATCTTCTGATGTTTGGCAACAATTCTTTCATTTTCCAGAACAATCCCGACATTTTTAGATACTCTATTTTTTGCTTCTTCTTTCGCGAGAAATGTATCTCTTTCATTATATATTAAATTCGGTTTAACAAAATCTTTGAAAAAAACTTTTATTAACGGAACAACAATGGCTTTTCTATCTTCAATTTTTTCAATGCTCTCAATTAAGATACTCTCAATATCATTCTTATCGAAGAAAATATCTTTCGAATGTTTTTCTTCTACTTTTCTTATTCGAACAAAAATTGAATCTCTATCAATTTCCTCTTTCGATAAATTCAGATAACCCGTAGAATAAATATATTCAACCAGATTTTTCAGAATTAATTTCAGCTCATTAAAAAAATTATCATCTAAATGGAGTAACAACTCCTGAGCTTCTACTGGTTTTATATCCAATGAATAAAGATTTAAGATTGAATCAATTGAGATTTTACCTTCAACAAAATCTCTACTATCCTTTTTGAATTTATCAGTAAAAACTCCAATCGAATTAAGAGCAAAGGAAGAACTGGTATCATTCAATTCAAAAATTGGAAGAACAGATTTCTGTGCATCCTGAACATCTCGTTCATATTCATCAGGATATTTTAAGACTGGAAAAGAGAATTGAGCTATTAAATCTTTTGATGTCCATATATCCCCTATTCTGACTTCCTTATCAATTGTTTCACTCCTCGGGAAGAAAAGTGCAATTATAAAAATCGTAATTAAGACAATTAATCCTCTAACAAATTCATCATTAAAAAATTTTTTCTTCATCTTTTTCATAATTCAAAATTAACATAAAGAAGATTTTCTACAATTATTTATGAAAAAGCCTCTCCGAAAAACAGAGAGGCTTTTAAATTAATTTCAGAATTAATCAGGCTTGCTCAACCTGCTTCGGTTTATACAAGAGAGCAGCTAAAATTCCAAGTATTACAGCCTGGGCAAATCCGCAAAGGAATAGATAAAGAGTTACTTTATACGGGATGGGCGAGAAAATATAATTCGTGTATTGTCCAACAAGGAAATAAAATAAACCAATATAAACACCAAACCTAACACCTTCCCAGAGCCCCCTATTTTCATAACCCTTTGCGAAGAAGAATGTGAAGAAGAAACTCCAGATTATATCAAGGATATAGCCCATCCACATTTTTGAAGAATATTCTTCTTCAGGGCGAAAAGCTTTTGCGACTTCTGGATCTTTCCAGAGTGGATCAAGCAAAAATCCGTAGAAGAAAAAGTTTGTGGCTTCTAAAACCACAAAAATTACAACAAAGGTTAACCAGAATTTTTTTGTAAACATAAAACACCTCTTTTTTGGTTATTGTTTGTTTACTCTCTGAACTCTCTTGAGTTCAATATCAAATTATTTAATTAATAAATTAGTTACAAGGAGTAAACAGGAAGAAATTTGCCTTTTTAATAAATGAAAATGGAAGTGATTACCGAAAAAATATTTCAGAAATCTTTAATGAAATGAATATTTGAGTAATCAAACAAATATTTAATTGGCAGGTATTGCTTTCTGGATTTTCTCAGGATTGTTTTATCTCTAAACTTCAAGTTTATAGGATTATTTCTCAATCTTTCTGGCAGAGGAATAATTCTCAAGGTCGTAGTTAATGACTTTTTCTGGCATTGGTAACCTGTCAATAATCACTCCAGAATCTTTAAAGAATTGAACTCCGAGTGAATCATGATACTCTGAGAAAACAACAACTCTTACTATTCCAGCAGCAATTAATGCTTTTGCACAGGTAGTACAGGGCATATTTGTTACATACGCAGTTGCACCTTTTACACTTACACCATGGAGTGATGCTTGCACAAGAGCATTTATTTCGGCATGATTAGTTCTAACACAATGATTATCAACAATTAAACATCCAACATCATCACAATGTGGCTGACCCGGAAGAGAACCATTGTATCCAGTTGCAAGAACATATTTATCTTTAACTAAAACACATCCAACATGCATTCTTGGACAGGTTGACCTTTCTGAAGCGAGCATTGCAAGTTTTAAAAAGTATTCATCCCAGCTTGGTCTTTTTTTGAGTTCCATAATTTTTCCTGATTTAATTCATTACGAAAATAATTTGTATCTAAATTTGGGCACAATTATAATTTAATCAATTTGAGTAAACAAGTCATATTTTTCTTAATTTAATTTAATTAAAAAACAATTTTGAAATCTGTATGTGTGGAATTTGCGGAATAATTTCGTTTGATAACTCAATAGTAGATGAGAAAACTCTCATTCAAATGAGAGATGAAATGAAGCATCGTGGACCTGATGCTGAAGGAATTTTTATTAACGAAAATCGGAAAATCGGATTTGGTTTCAGGCGACTCGCCATCATTGATTTATCTCCTGCTGCAAATCAACCAATGTCAAGTAATGATAAATCGATCTGGATTGTCTTCAATGGTGAAATTTATAATCACCTTGAGGTTAGAAAAGAACTTGAAAGAAAAGGTTACCAGTACCGAACAAAAAGCGATACAGAAACAATTATCTATGCTTATGAAGAATATGGAATTGATTTTATTCACAAATTGAATGGAATGTTTTCAATTGCAATCTGGGATGCAAGAAAAAAATTATTTATTGCCTGCAGAGATAGAATAGGTAAAAAGCCATTTTATTATACTTTTCAAAATGGGAAATTCATTTTTGCTTCAGAAATAAAATCGATACTCAAACATCCTGAAGTAAAAAAAGAATTAAATCTAAATTCACTTTCTCATTATCTAACATTTTTAATTCCACCTTCTCCAGAAACAATGTTTGAAGGAATCAAAAAGCTCCCGGCAGGTCATCGCTTAATATTAAATGAAAACGGTGATTTGAAAATTGAAGAGTATTACGATGTTCTAAATTCAGAAAATGAGATTCTTGAATCAGATGAAAATCAAATTAAAGAGAATATTATTCGTCTCCTTCGACAATCAATTAAAGATAGAATGATAAGTGATGTTCCATTCGGAGTTTTTCTGAGTGGTGGAATTGATTCCTCTACAAATGTTGCATTGATGGCAGAATTGATGGATAGACCGGTTGATACTTTCTCAATTGGTTTCAAAGATTTTCCTTACAATAACGAATTTGAATACGCACGAAAAGTAGCTGAAATCTTCAAGGCAAATCATCACGAAATTCAAATCGATGCAAAAGATGCACTAGAGTTTTTTCCAGAACTCGTATATCACCAGGATGAACCACTTGCCGATCCAGTTTGTATTCCACTTTATTTTGTTTCAAAGCTTGCAAGAGAAAATGGAACAATCGTGGTTCAAGTCGGTGAAGGAAGTGATGAAGAATTTGCAGGTTATCCCTGGCTATTAAGACATCTTAAAATTGCTAATCTTAACAAGTATCTTTTCAAAAGATTTCCCCAATCATTGAATAATCTTTTTTATCAATTAGTCAAAAAATTATGGAGCGAAGAAGGGAAGTTACTTGAAATTGATTATATCAGAAGAATTAAGGATCGTCAGGAAATTTATTGGGGAGGTGCAATAAATTTTACGGAAGAACATAAATCAAAACTTTTAATTAATAATCTGAATAATTCTTATCTAAAGATTCAGGAGATTTATAATAGTTACAATCAAAAAAGTAGAATAGATGATCTATTACGAAAGTTTATTTATCTCGAATTCAAAAATCGTTTGCCCGAATTACTCTTGATGAGAGTCGATAAGATGGCAATGGCAACTTCAGTTGAGGCTCGTGTACCTTTCCTCGACTATCGTCTGGTTGAATACTCTTTCAAAATTAATTCAAGGATTAAAGTAAAAAACAACACAACTAAATACATCCTTAAAAAAGCAGTAGAAGGTTTAATCCCGAATGAAATTATCTACAGGAAGAAACAAGGATTTGCTGCACCTATGAACTACTGGCTGAAGAATGAACTATCTGATTTTACTAAAAATTATTTGCTTAATTCAAAAATTCATCAACTCGGTTTGTTCAATAAAGATTTCATAAACTTTTTGCTTAATTCTCCACTTTCAAATAGATATGATTTTGTCCAGAATACCTGGAATTTACTTAATCTCTTTATGTGGTATGATTACTGGTTTGAAGGAAAGTTAATAAGCTGATGGATTATCTTTCAAAACTAAATTTATTCAACTTAACCAGGACAGCTAAACAAACAATTGCTCTTTATTTTTCACAAATAGGAGCAATGTTCTTTGGAGTCTTATTTACGATTGTAAACACACGTCTTCTAACTAAATCGGAATTCGGGACATTAAATTTCTACATTCAAATTCTGACATTTGCTGCCTTAATTTTTGAGTTTGGATTTTTTGCAGCTGGCTCACGATTAATTGCAATCGAAAAAGATTACAAAAAAGAAAGAGAGTTAATTGGAACACTATACATACTTGGGACAATAATTTCACTGGCTTATATTTTTGTTCTCTTAGTCATATCTTTTTTTGTTGATGATTTATTTAAGTCAAATGTAAAATTTTTAATATTAATTGGATTAATCCCCTCGCTTGCTTTTCCCTTCCAATTTTTAATACAGCTTGTTTTTCAGGGAAGTAATGAAGTTTTAAAACTCTCTCTTTACACTTTACTTCCCAGATTACTCTATTTTGTTTTTGTTGGTATTGCTTACCTGATGAGTTACTTCAATTTAAATACAACTTCTCTTCTTTATGTTTTATCGTTTTTTATTTCGACGATCGTTACAATAATTATCTCAAGACCATCATTGAGAAATTTTAAGATACACCTTAATGAAATAATCAAAGAGACTAAAGAATACGGTTTCAAAGTTTACATTGGTAGAGTTACAGGAATGATTGGTTATCAATCCAATGTCTTACTCATTCAATACTTTGCCAGAGAAATTGAAGTAGCGAACTATTCGTTGATTAATTTTTTCACAACGCCAATTTCAGTTTTTTCTCGTTCCCTGTGTACATCTTTATTTAAAGGTTTTGCAAATCTCGATAGAATTCCTTCGAGAGTTTTCAAAATAAATTTTCTCTGGTTGATAGCGAGCAGTTTAATATATCTATTAATTGGTGGATTTGTTTTAGAAATGTTTTTTTCAAAGAAATATTCTGAAGCCATTCCATTAATTTTGCCAATGGTAATTGCAAATTTCTTTATGGGCGCATTTCAACCATATAATTTTTTCTTGAGTGCAAAAGGGAAAGGTGATTATTTATTAAGAATTGCCTTAATCTTAACTATTAGTACTCTATTTTTTAATTTTTTATTAATTCCTTTTTACGGTGGACTAGGTGCTGCATATGCAAATTTAATTTCTTTGTTAGGAAATTATTTCATTCATCTATTATATTATAAAAAAACAAAGAGAAGGATTAACGCGAATGAATAACCTACCAAAAGAAAACATTTACGCACATACTAAAAAATTAAAATTCTTGATATCAAATATTGATGAGTACATTAAAATAAAAAATAGGAAAATAAACATTCTCGACTTTGGTTGTGGAAACGGTTCTGCAATATCGCAATATTTAATCCGCCCTGAGGTTAATTTATATGGAGTTGATATACATGATGAATCAATTGATTATGCCAATAGACATTTCAGAAGCTCAAATGCAATTTTCCTTAAAGAAATTCCAAAAAATGTTTTATTTGATATTATTATCTACGCCGACGTACTAGAACATCTTGAAAATCCCGAAAATTTTTTAAAGGAGCATTCAAAATTATTAAAAGATGATGGAATAATTTTAGGTTCAATCCCCAATGGATATGGTCCGTTTGAAATAGAAAAGAAGCTAACCTATTACTTAGGTCTTGAAAGTTTAGTTAGTGTTTTAATTAAAATTAAACAGAAGTTTAAAAATAAAAACTCAGAAACTATTCCTTACAACTTTGAATCTGGACATGTTAATTTTTTTACTCAAAAAAAGTTTAGAGATTTACTTAGTAAATCAGGATTTCAACTGGACAAAATTGAGAAGGGGGGGTTTATCGGTGCTCCATTTAGTGACAGGATTTTAGGTAAGTTTAATTCATTTATAAATTTTAATATTAAACTTGGCAATTTATTACCTCTCTGGATGGTTTCAACTTGGTATTTTAAAGCCCATAAAATTTCTAAGGTTTTATGATATTGAGTATTTGTTTAAATAAGTTTATTTTTCCACAAAAGAGGGATTAATAAAATGGCTAAAAAATTAATTTTTCTTTTCATTATTTCCACACTATTTTTTTATTCTTGTCAGAAAGACAAAGGAAATATTGTTAATCCTAGCACTGAAAGTAAAGGTTCAGTTCAATTAAAGTTTTATAAGACAACCATTCCTCGCGAAATCAGAACTTTAGTTATAATACTAACAAGAAATTTTCCACTTCAAACCATAGTTGATTCAATGTATATAACGGATTATTCCCCTGATACTCTAATAACTACAATAAACAACATTCCCACTGGTAATTGGCTCTTAAGAATTTTAGCTAAAGATAGTTTATCAGTTGTAAGATATCAAGGAGAATTAAACATAACAGTTTTCGATGGTCAAACAACAAATGCTTATGTAGTTATGTATCCCACTGGGGGAAGTGGAACTGGAAGTATTAGAATCTTTATTATATGGAACTTGCAACAGCAAATCAAATGGAAAATGTATAGTAATAATCCTATTATAAAACAAGATTATGGGACTTGGGACGGAAATCATCCTTACATAAAAGCTCCCTCCATATTAAAAGAAGAAAATGGATATAAAATGTGGTACATAAGTGGTGATAATAATGTTCAACAAATAGCTTACGCAACTTCTAGCAATGGATATGAATGGAATAAGCATGGTATCGTAATTTCTCAAGGCCCAATAGGTTCGTTACTAGAATATGGTTCAGATGGCTGTTTTGTCATTAAAGAAGGCAATGTTTACAAAATGTGGTTGAACAGTAAAACATTTAATAAAAAACATAATGGAATAGCTTACGCAACCTCAACTGATGGAATAAATTGGAATATTCAATCTAACCTAGTTATACCAACCACTAACAATAAAACTTATATCTTTGCACCTTCTGTAGTAAAAAAAGACAGTATTTATTTTATGTATTACAGTGTAACGAGAGCCCCTGATACGCAACCAGAAATTTATCTCTCAACTTCTACTAATGGAATTAATTGGACTGATTATGGAGTAGTTCTTAAAGCAAGACAAAATATTGACTGGGAAAGAGGTGGGGTTTTTTGTCCATCCGTTATTTATAGAAATAATAAATTTTACATGTATTATACATCAAAGAGAAGTCCAGATTATTTTGATATTGGATTTATTGGAAAAGCTGAATCAGTCGATGGATTTAATTGGACTTTTAGCGACACTAAACCAGAATTAGCGCAGATTGATACATCCCCTTGGTATACAACATTAGTCGCATATCCTTTTGTCTTCGAAGATAATGGGAAATTAAAAATGTATTTTTCCGGAATTTCAATTTATAATAATATGTACCAGATTGGATTAGCTGAAGAGAAATAAAAATACCATCAATATCTATTCTAATTTAAAAAGCCCGATAAATTCCTATCGGGCTTTTTTGTTTTTTAAATATCTTTGTAAAAGGAAAAGCAATCTTTTTTATGTTAATACAAAAAATAAAAATCGGATATATTCATTTTGTCAAAAAGCCTGTTTTTATATTGAGATGTAAAACTGGCATCATAAAAAAAAATCTATCGCTTAAACCAAATTACTTTTTAGAATCAAACAATTTTTTTGAACAACAATTCAAAAAATCTCTCCTTGAAATTCAATCGGACTCAAAAATTATTGAAGAAGCTCAGCTCATCATTCAAAATAAATTTCAAACACTTGGCTCTGAACTGACTTATCTTGGCGAAAAAATAAACTGGCATCAGGATTTCAAATCGGGGAGAATTTGGGAAAAAGTTTTTTATACCAGAATTGATTCCAAATATTCCATAAACAAAAGTGATATTAAAGTCCCATGGGAGTTAAGTCGATTTCACCAAGCTCAATATTTAGCTAAAGCCTATCTCATCACTAAGGCTGAAAAATATGCTCAAAAGTTTTTTGAACTCGTAGATAACTGGATTGATGAAAATCCATTCTGTTATGGTGTAAACTGGAATTGTGCAATGGAAGTTGCCATTCGGGCAGTTAACTGGATTTTTGCTCTTCATATCTTCAAATCCTCTCAATATTTCTCTGAACAAATTCTTAAAAAAATTCTTACTTCTCTTTATCATCATGGACTCTTTATCAGAAACAATCTCGAATATGGACGAAGAAACGGGAATCATTATTTGAGTGATTTAATGGGACTTATCTGGATAGGAGCCTTTTTCTACAATCATCAATTTGGAAAGCAATGGTTTAAGTATGCTAAAAAAGAACTAGAGAAGGAAATTTTAATTCAAGTTTACGAAGATGGTGTTGATTATGAAAAGTCAACCTTCTATCAGCGTCTTGTAACTGAAATCTTTACCTTATCGAACATCGCCGCAGAGAAAATCAATAAACCTTTCTCAAATAAATTTAAAGAGAGACTCCATAAAATGTTTGAGTTTATTGCTTCTTATGTTATTGGTGATGAAGTACCAAATGTTGGTGATTGCGATGATGGAAGAATAATTAAATTCAATTTCTTTGAAAAGATAAGTGAGATGAGAAATCTACTTGCTGTCGGCTCTGTAATCTTTAAAGACGAATTTTTAAAATCAAAAGCTGAACAGAATTTTGTTGATGTTTTATTATTACTTGGTCTTGATGGTTTTCAAAAATTTTCTGAAATCAAAACAATTGAAATCAAACCAGAGAATAAAATTTTTCCAAATGGTGGATTTTGTGTTCTGAACTACAAAGATTTTTTTATCTTTCTTGATTTCGGTGATATAGGAATGAATGGCTGGGGAGGACACGGACATAATGATATTCTCAGTTTCGAACTCGCCTATAAAGGAAAACGATTTTTTGTTGATTCAGGAACTTATGTTTACACACCCGAGCCTGAATTACGACAAAAACTTCGTTCAACTTACTCACATAATACAATTATGGTTGATGGAAAAGAATTAGCCGAGTTTTTAAATCTCTTTCGTATCAAACAAGATTTATCTCAAGCAAGATTAGTTCAGTATTCATTGAATAATGTGGAAAAAGATTTGATTGAAGCTGAGCATTACTGTTATAAAAGACTCGAAAACCCGGTCATCATTCGTCGCAAAATTGTTGTAGAAAAATTAAATGGTGTAATTAAAATTGAAGATACCTTTTCTGGAAATGGTTCAAACAGAATTGAAATTTTTTACCATTTCCATCCACAAATAAAAATTGAAAAACTCACCAATCAGATTTATCAATTAGAATTAAACGAACTAAAGCTTCTTCTTGAACTTCCAGAGATAGAATATTACAAGACAGATATTGAAGAAGGTTTATATTCAGAAAGTTATGGTAAAATCGAAAAAAATTTGGTTTTAAGAATCACAATTGAAAAGAAAAATAAATTTCCAGAATCATTCGTAACCCTACTCAAATCAATTGATAGTTAATATGAAAATTATTGTAATAGGTCATCCCTGTCTTGATATAATTCATAAAAACGAGGAAATACTCACTTCGTATGGTGGAATCATTTACAGCTTGATTGGTTTTCTAATTGCTGTCAGAAAAGATGATTTAATATTTCCTTTTTTTCAGATTAATGAAGAACATTCCTCAAAATATTTTGAAATCTTAAACTCATATCCTCAGATAAAGAAAGATTTGTTATCAATCTCATCTTCTCAAATGAATGTTGTTCATTTGTTTTTCAATGGTGAGCAACTGAATTTCGAATGTTATCAATCAACATCTCCAAAGATAGAAATCAAACGAAATGCCCATTTAATTTCTAAGGATTCAAATTTCTATATAAATATGATTAGTGGCTTTGAACTCGACATTGAAGATTTGAAATTCATTCGAAATAATTTTACTGGAAAAATTTATTTTGACTTTCATACATTAACTCGTGGAATGAATGAAGAAGGTAAAAGAATTTATAGACCAATAGAAAACTGGAGAGAGTGGGTTATGAATTGTGATGTAATCCAGATGAATGAAATCGAAAGACAAAATCTCAGTCCAGAAAAATTTAATGAGGAAGAGTTCGCTGAAGAAGCAATTAAATCAGGTTGTAAGATCGTTAACATTACAAAAGGTGATAGAGGAGCAACATCATATTTTCTGGAAGGTCAGAAAATAAAAAGACTATCTATTCAACCAGAAACAGGTTTAAAATTTAAAAGCAATGTTGGGTGTGGTGATATATTTGGTGCAGTATTCGCTTATAATTATTTTCGCAACGAGAAAATTGAATCTTGTTTGAAAGAGGCAGTAGAAATTTCATCAAGGAGAATTGAAATAGATAAAATTGAAAATATCATTGACAAACTTAAAAAAGCAGAAAGTGATAATCTATGAATTTGATCAAGACAAGAATATTAATAGTTGGATGCAATGGTTTGCTCGGTCAGGCACTTGTCAATTATTATTCAAAAAGAAAAGATGTGGAGTTACATTTAGCTTCAATTGAAGATGCTTTCGTCGGTAATAATCAATTCACTTATACTAAAATTGACATAACGAAACGAAACGAAGTAAAAAAATTAATTTTAGATTTTGTCCCGGATTATATTATTAACGCTGCAGCATACACTGATGTTGATGGTTGCGAAACAAATCGAGAACTCGCCTGGAATATCAATGTAAATGGTGTGAAATATTTAGTTGAAGGATGTAGAATTGTTGATGCTAAACTCGTTCATCTCTCAACTGATTTTATTTTCGATGGTCAAAATGGACCTTATCACGAAGACGATAAACCGAATCCAATTTCATACTATGGTAGAACAAAATTTGCCAGTGAGAATGAAATAAAAATTGGAGGAATCCCTTTCCTGATAATCAGAACCAATGTTTTGTATGGAATTCAAAAAGGTGTAAAAAAAGATTTTGTCGAATGGGTTGTGGAAAATCTAAGTCAGAATAAACACATTAATGTCGTCACTGATCAATGGAATAATCCAACTTATGTCGAAGATTTAGTAAATGGAATTACTCTCGCAATTGATAAAAGAAAAAATGGTATTTACAATATCGGTGGGCTTGAATATCTAAGTCGATATGATTTCGCAATAAAAATTGCAGAAGTATTTGATCTGGACAAAAGTTTAATTAATAAAACCACCACGGATAAATTAAATCAAAAAGCAAAAAGACCATTACGGGGTGGAGTAATTATATTAAAAGCTCAGGCTGAGCTTGGTTACAAACCACGAACAATTCAAGAAAATCTCGAAGGGATCAAAAAGAAATTACTGGATTTATGAAACTTGAACGAAATTTTAAATAAGTTTGAAGGTTTCATTTTTGATCTCGATGGGACAATCTACCGTGGATCAAAATTAATTGATGGTGCAAAAGAAGTTTTTCAAGTTCTTAATGATTTGAACAAGAAATTTGTCTTTGTATCTAATCGTACAACATCCACACCTGAAAAATATCAAGAAGTTTTAAATGCTTTTGGAATTACTTGCAAAGAAGAACAGATTATTACATCAGCTGAAGTGACCAAAAATTATCTTATTCAAAATCATCCAGAGGAAAAAGTTTTTGTAATTGGAGAAAAAATTTTTATCGATTATCTAAAAGTTAACGGGATTGAGATTGCAAATCATCAAATAGATATCGTTTTAGTTTCGCTTGATCGAACATTAAACTTTCAGAAAATTCTAAAAGCTCAAAAGGCTTTACAAAATGGTTCAAGATTTTTTGCTGCCAATATTGATAATACCTGTCCCGTTGAAGATACTGAAATTCTCGATGCCGGTTTTACAATTGCTGCTCTGGAAAACTTGACTAATCGAAGACTCGAAAAAAATTTTGGTAAACCATCCAAATTAATTGTTAATGAAATCTTAAAAAGAATTGACCTTCCTGCAGATAAATGTATTTTAATTGGCGATAGACTGGAAACTGATATTCTTATGGCAAAGCAAAATGGAATTACTTCGGTTCTTGTTTTGAGTGGTGTGACAAATGAAAATCTATTATGGAAATCTCATATTAAACCTGATTTTGTTTTAAAAAATATCTCCGAATTGACCAAAGATTAGATTTGATGAATTGAACTGCTCAAAATTTTGAATTATCCAATATCGTTTATTTTGAATCACAGTTTTATAAAATCATCATCTGAAAAATAAATAATCCACCTAGATAATTTTTTTAATGAAGGATAATGAATGGAAATGTTTACCTTGATTCTTCTTTGGGTTGGCGGGTCATTAAATCAGTTGTAGCGATGATTGGATCTTTATCTTCATAAAGAATTTTATAAACCTCTGTACAGATTGGCACTTCAATATTTGTTTGTTGCGAAAGTAAATAAACACTTTTTGCAGTAGGAACTCCTTCAGCAACCATTTCCATTTCAGAAAGGATTTGTTTAAGCTTTTTTCCTTTTCCAATTTGTTCACCTACAAATCGATTCCTTGAATATTTACTCATACAGGTTACAATCACATCACCAATTCCAGAAAGTCCAGAAAAAGTTTCTGGTTTTGCTCCAAGAGCAACACCAAGTCGAGAAATTTCAGCAATTCCTCTGGTCATTATTGCTGCTTTTGTGTTGTCACCAAAGCCCGCACCATCGCAAATACCAGCACCAATGGCAATCACATTTTTAAGAGAACCACCGAGCTCTACTCCCACAATATCAGTTGTTGCATAAACTCTGAAATAAGGATTCATAAACTCATTCTGAACAAATTTTGCAGTTTCTATTGATCTGGAACCAACAACAACTGCAGTTGGAATTTTTCTTGCAACTTCTTCGGCGTGACTTGGACCAGAAAGAGTTGAGATTTGTTCATAAGAAATAGATGGGAACACATCTTCGATAATCTCAGATACTCTTTTGAGAGTGGAGATTTCAATGCCTTTGGCAACATTAACGATAATGGAATTCTTAATTAATTTAAAATCAATTTTTTCAATTACACTCCGGAGATATTGTGTTGGGATAGCTAAGACGATAATCTGTTTTTTATGGACAGCTTCCTCGAGATTCGATGTAATGATAATTTCCTCAGGAATCTGAATCTGAGGTAAATAAATTTCATTGATTCTCTTTTCATTTAAAATCTGAGCATAGTCAGGTTTATATTCATACAGCGTAACATTGTGACCATTGCTGAAAAGAAGAATTGCAAGGGTAGTACCCCAACCACCTGCACCTAAAACTGCAACATTCATTATCAATCTGTTTTTTTGTGAATTAAAGGAATTCGCTTAATACGATTTTCTGTTCCTTCAATCAATCTTTTAATATTGGAACGATGAGTATAAGTAATAAAGATTGCAATAAATAGTGAAAAAGCAATTAATGTCGAATAACCCTGTATGTGTACATGAAAAAGATTTTCTCTAATGAAAAGTATAATTGGTAAAGCAATCGCCGCAGAAATTGAGCCAAGTGAAACATATCTGAATTTGATTAACATCAAAAGAAAAATTCCGGCAGCAATTAAAACATCGATTGTCATTAAACTTGCAGCCATTCCAACTGCTGTCGCCATACCTTTACCACCACGAAAACCTGCAAAGACTGTAAAGACGTGACCAATAACCGCACTAATTCCAGCAAGTAACTGGACAAAAGTAAAATCATCAAATGGTGTAGGATTTTCAAAAGGTATACTTGTTAAAAAGAAAAGTCGGGCAATAAAGACCACAGCAACAACACCTTTGAAGGCGTCGAAAAGTATTACTAAAATTCCATACTTCCATCCAAGAACACGAAAAACATTTGTTCCACCAGCATTTCCACTACCATAATTTCGAATATCAATACCTGCTGCTAATCTGCTCACAATGATTGCTGTTGGAATTGATCCAACGAGATAAGAGAGTAAGAGAATTAAAATAATTGTAAACATAAAAACCTATAATTTTTTACTTAATAATTTGAATATAAACTTATTTAATTAAAATGTATTTCACAAGTAGAATTAATTCAAAGAAAATGACGGGCAAAAAAGAAATCTTCTTGCAAAGTAATTTTTCTGTTTTCACTTTTTATTTGATAAAAGTAAATCTGTACTCCAAGTTTCTCCACGAGAGATGCTTCATCAGTTCCATAAAAATTTTCTTCAAATGCTTTATCAAATGCCTTTTTTAATATCTGATAAGTAAATATTTGAGGTGTTTGCACAAGCCAGATTCTATTTCTATCAAGAGTTGTCTCAACGATTTTATTTCCTGTCTTAATTGTATCAATTGCTTTCTTTGCTGCAATGACAGATTTTTTCTTCCTCGCAAAATCAATCAAATCATCTATCTCCTTTGAACTAATCAAAGGTCTCACAGCATCATGAACACAAATCAAATCATTTAAACTGGCTTTAATGGATTTTAGAGCTTCGTAAACTGAGTCCTGTCTTTCCTTTCCACCAACTACAATGTTCTTAACTTTAGAAATATTATATTTTCTAACAAGCTTTTGAGTCTTATCAATAAAATTCTTGTGTGATGCAATTATAATCTCATCAACATTTCTGGCTTTTTGAAATTTCAGCAGAGTGTGAACAAGAATTTCAATTCCATTAATTTTCATGAATTGCTTTGGCAATCGGGAATTAAATCTTTTTCCAACTCCAGCTGATGGAATTATTGCAAATGTTTTCATTCAAAATCTCATTGATAAATAAAAAGGTCAGGTAATGAACCTGACACTAAATTTCTATTCAATATGGATTTGATTTAAAATAAATCAAACTATAAAATTAACATTGCATCGCCATAACTCAGGAAACGATAACCATCTTTAATTGCTTTTTTGTAAGCCTTCATAGTAAAATCATATCCAGCAAATGCTGCCACAAGCATCAACAAAGTTGATTCTGGTGCATGAAAGTTTGTGATTAAGGCATTAACAATCTTAAAATCATAAGGTGGAAAAATAAATTTATCTGTCCATCCACGATTTGGAGCTGAAAGTCGACTTGCAGTTACACTTGTCTCAAGTGCACGAACTGTGCTTGTTCCTACTGCAAACACTCTACCTCTATTCAAGATTGTTTTATTGATTACTTCAGCGGTCGTTTCTGGAATTTCGTAAAATTCAGAATCCATTCGATGCTTTGTTAAATCTTCTACTTCAACGGGTCTAAAAGTACCAAGTCCAATGTGTAAAACTACAGGAACAATCTTAACACCTTTCTTCTCAATTTTCTTAAGTAACTGAGATGTAAAATGAAGTCCTGCAGTTGGAGCAGCAACCGAACCCGATATTCTTGCATAAACAGTTTGATAATTTTTCTTATCAGATGGAACTGGATCTCTCTTTATGTAAGGAGGTAAAGGAACTGTTCCAATTCGTTCAACAACTTCGAAGACATCTTTATCAGTCAGGAATCTGATTGTTCTACCTCTTGAGGTTGTATTATCAATAATTTCACAAACAAGTCCTTCATCAAAATAAATTTTATTTCCAATCCTGACCTTTCTTGCAGGTTCAACTATAACATCCCAGATTTTTTCTTGAGGATTTAGCTCTCGTAAAAGTAAAACCTCAATCTTTGCATTTGTCTTTTCCTTTTTACCGAAAAGTCTTGCAGGAAAAACTTTAGTCTGGTTCACAACAAGACAATCACCCTTCTGGAAATAGTCGACTATGTTAGAAAATTTTTTGTCTTCAATTTCTTGAGTTTCTCGATGTAAAACCATCAAACGACATTTGTCTCTTGGAGTAACAGGAAATTTTGCAATTAAATTTTTTGGTAAAACATATTTGAAGTCAGATAACTTTAACTCTCTATCCATTAAGAAATTCATCATAATCCCTCATTTTTTCTTGGTTGATTAAACTCTACAATTAATGGAGTAAAAGAGCTTCCTGAAGAATTTTATCGGAAGCTCTTTTCCCATTTCAAAGTTTTATTTTTTACGAGACTTTTTAGTGACTTTTCTCACTTTGTTGTTAGTTTTCTTGGTTGCAGCTTTGGGTTGACTGAGTTTTTCCAACACAACTGCACGAGCTGCAGCCAAACGAGCAATTGGAACTCTAAAAGGTGAACAACTAACATAATCAAGACCAATTCTATGACAGAACATCACTGAATCTGGTTCACCGCCATGCTCACCACAAATACCGACTTTCAAGTTTGGTCGAGTTGCTCTTCCTTTTTGAACTCCCATTTTCATCAATTCACCAACACCATTGATGTCAATCGATTCAAAAGGATCACGTGGTAAAATGTCCTGTTCAACATATGCTGGCAGAAATTTTCCAGCGTCATCTCTCGAAAGTCCAAAAGTTGTTTGAGTTAAATCATTAGTTCCGAATGAGAAAAATTCTGCAACCTGAGCAATTTCATTTGCAGTCACACAGGCTCTTGGTAATTCGACCATTGTACCAATAGTGTATTCAATTTTCTCACCCATTTCCCTCATAACCTCGTCAGCCACTCTACGCACAATTTTTTCCTGAAGTTTCAATTCATTTACATGACCGACAAGTGGAATCATAATTTCTGGAAATACTTTGATTCCCTTTTTCTTTACATTACAAGCAGCTTCAAATATTGCACGAGCTTGCATTTCAGTAATTTCTGGATAGCTAATCCCGAGTCGGCAACCTCTGAAACCAAGCATTGGATTGAATTCTTTCAAGCTTTCAATTTTATTTTTTACAGCTTCGAAAGTCATTCCCATTCTATCAGCAAGCTCTTGAATATCTTTATCTTCATGAGGCAGGAATTCGTGTAATGGTGGGTCAAGAGTTCTAATTGTAACCGGTCGACCTTCCATCACTTCAAAAATTCCCTCAAAGTCTCCTCTTTGAAGCGGAAGAAGTTTATTCAAAGCATTCTTTCTTTCCTCAAGACTATTTGAGAGAATCATTTCACGAACTGCCTGAATACGATCTCCTTCAAAGAACATATGTTCTGTTCGGCAAAGTCCAATACCTTCCGCACCAAAAGCAATTGCATTTGAAGATTGTTCAGGTGTATCAGCGTTGGTTCTGATTTTTAATCTTCTGAATTTATCTGCCCAGCTCATTAAATCAGCATATTTTTGATAAACTGGTGCATCTTCAGGAGCAAGTGTTTTTTGAATTAGCACTTGAATGATTTCAGATGGTTTAGTTTCAATCTTTCCAAGAAATACTTCACCAGTGGTTCCATCAAGTGATATATAATCACCTTGATTTATGATTATGTCTTTTCCTTTGATTTTCATTCGTTGAGCAGAATAATCAATTTCTAAATCACCACAACCAGCAACACAAACTTTACCCATCTGACGAGCAACAAGAGCAGCATGAGAAGTCATTCCACCACGAGCAGTCAAGATTCCTTCAGCTGCATTCATACCTTTAATATCTTCCGGTGAAGTCTCAATTCTAACGAGAATAACTTTCTCACCGTTCTTAGCCCATTCTTCAGCATCTGGTGCATTAAAAACAACTCGACCGGTTGCAGCACCGGGTCCAGCATTTAAACCTTTAGCTACAAGTCGACCTTCTTCAATTGCTTTTCGTTTTTCATTATGATCAAAAATTGGTCTGAGTAATTGATTGAGTTGATCCGGATCAATTCTTCTTATTGCTTCTTCTTTTGTAATTAATTTTTCATTGACCATATCAACAGCCATAGTAACAGCAGCAAAACCAGTTCGTTTACCAACACGACATTGTAACATCCAAAGCTTACCTTGCTGCACTGTAAATTCGATATCCATCATTTCTTTGTAATGCTTCTCAAGGATTTTTCTAATCCTTTCAAGTTGATTATAAATTTCAGGTTTTGTTTCCTTCAAAGTTTTAATCGGAAGAGGAGTTCTAATTCCTGCAACAACATCTTCACCCTGAGCATTAGTTAAATATTCACCATAAAATTCATTTTGACCGGTAGCGGGGTCTCGAGTGAATGCAACGCCTGTTAATGAATCTTCTCCCATATTTCCAAAGACCATAGCTTGAACATTAACGGCTGTTCCCCAGTCTTCAGGAATGTTGTTCAATTTTCTATAAGCTTTTGCTCTTTCGTTATTCCACGAACCAAAGACAGCCCCAATTGCACCCCATAATTGTTCCCATGGATCTGTTGGAAAATCATAACCGGTTTTTGCTTTAATTTCTGCCTTGAATTCCTCAACTAACTCTTTCAAATCATCAGTTGTTAATTCTATATCCTGAGTAACTCCCCTTTCGTGTTTTTTCCTTTCAATTATTGCTTCAAAAGGATCAATTTCATCTTTTCGTTGAGGTTTGAGTCCTAAAACAACATCACCATACATCTGAACGAATCTTCTGTATGAATCATAGGCAAATCTTGGATTATTAGTTTTTTTAATCAATCCTTGAACAGTATTATCATTTAATCCAAGATTTAAGACAGTATCCATCATACCCGGCATTGAAGCTCTTGCACCAGAACGAACAGAAACGAGTAATGGATTTTCAGGATCGCCAAATCTGGCACCCATTATTTTTTCAACTTTTTGAAGAGCTTCTTTTACCTGTTTCTCAAGTTCTTTTGGATAAGTTTTATTATGTTTATAGAAATAAGTACAGACTTCTGTTGTAATTGTAAAACCAGCCGGAACAGGTAAACCGATATTTACCATTTCAGCTAAGTTAGCTCCTTTTCCACCGAGTAATTCTTTCATATCGGCTCTGCCTTCGGCTTTCTTTCCACCAAAGAAATAGACATATTTTTTTAAAGCTTTTGCCATACTATTCTCCATTATTTATTTGACAATTAATAAACCAGTTTAAAATTTCTTTTGAGAAAGGATTTTCATTTTTGTTTTTCATTCTTTCCGGATGCCACTGGACAAGTAGAAGTGGAGATTTATTTTCTGGAACTTTCCATTCAAGTGCTTCAACTATTCCATCATTTGAAATTGCTGAGACTCTCAAGCTCTCAGCAACTTTATCTACTGCTTGATGATGAGCACTATTCACAATTCCATTTTTTTGTTTTACAATCCTTTCTAAAAAAGTATTCTCAAATATCTCCACACTGTGTTCGAGGTCTTCAGGTGATGACTCATTACGATGATTATCTATATGTTGAAATAGACTTCCTCCAAGGTGAGCATTTGTTATCTGAAGTCCACGACAAATTCCAAGAATCGAAATATTATTTTTTAATGCGATATCAAGCAATTCCCTTTCAAACTTATCTCTTTTTTCAGATATGTTTTTTGAAAGACCACTATCATTCGTTTGATTATAAATTTCTGGATTGATATCCTGTCCACCCGTGAGAAGCAATCCAGTACATTTCAAAAGTTCTTCAGGTGAATTGTTTGAATGATTAAGCTCTACAATTTCGATTTGTTCTGGGAATGAAGTCAACCATTGAATATAATTTTGAATTTTTGACCCGTAATAAGATAAACCAATCTTTATTTTCTTTTCTGGCATAAAATATCTTGAATTAGCTTCTCCTCATTTTTAATTTCAGCTGTGATTTTCGCAAAAACGAGGAAAACCTCAGCTCTCTCAAACTCATTTTTAAATTTAATCAGTCGGACAATGTCCTTCTCGGTCGTAATAAGGTATTTAGACCCAAATTTTTCTACAAATTTAAGCAATAATTTCAAATCTTGTATCTGATAGCTGTAATGATCTGGAAAAACCTTGAAAAATCGTAAAAAAATCGAGTTTTTTCTCAATAATTTTTCGAAAGTAATTGGCTGGGCAATCCCGCAAAAGGCTCCAGAATTTTGCTTCTGTAACTCACTTATTTCAAATTCTTGACCATCCAAATCAATGAATTTTTCGAGCTTATATTTTGCTTCGAAAAAATTTTTGTGAGAAGGATTTTTTAATTCGTCTTCATCAAACTTTTTATTGAAGATAAGACAATCGTAATCGAAAATTTTAGATTTAGGTTCACGAAGATTTCCTGCTGGCAATAAGAGTTTCTCGAATATATTTTTAGAATAAAAATTATTATCGAGCACAACAATTGAGAAGTCTTTGTGAACACTTAAATTTTGTAAACCATCATCCATCAAGATAAAATCAAATTGATAAGTTCGATTAATATTTTGAATAGCCAGTTTCCTATCTTCCGATACAAACACTCGTGCATTTTCTAAATTCATTTTAAAAAAAACAGGTTCATCACCAAATTTTTCGACATCTAATGAATTAACTTCAAAAAAACCTTTTGATTTTCTTTTGTAGCCTCTCGATAGAATAGCGATTTTTTGATTTCGTTTAATAAGCTCTTGAGCAAGATTTAAAACTATTTGAGATTTACCCGTTCCACCAACTCGAATATTACCAACACAAATTACTGGAACCTCAGATTTATAACTTTCCATTTTAAAAATCTTTTTTAATGAAGTGCTGGTGTACAAAAGATTTCTAATCGAGATTAAAATCCAGTACAACAGAGAAAATGGTAAAAGAAAAATTCTGAGAGAATGGATTACTTTCATTATTGCATCTCAACCTGAAATTTTAATTAATTCATTTTCAAGTTCCTGTCTGATTTTTTCATATTCATCGTTCGAAAGACCTTGAGGATAATTTTTAGGTTCAGACAAACGAATCAGTACATTCGAAAAAGGTTTTGGTAATTCAAATTTATCCCAGCTCTTAAAAACAAATTTTTCTGCGTACTCTATACCACAAAGAATAACTGGTTTATTTGTTCTGACTGCGGCAATCAATCCACCAATTTTCATTTTTTCTCGAGGACCTTTTGGTCCATCAGGAGTAATTGCAATTGAATAACCATCTTTTAGAACATTAATCATTTGATTCATCACTTCCTTTGAGTCCTTTGAACTTGACCCACGAATTAATTTATAACCCCATTTCAATAAAAGTCTGGAAAGAATTTCACCATCTTTGCTCTGACTAACAACTCCAAAAAAATTTTTATTCTTACCGAGCCACCATCCACAAAGCATTTTCCCATGCCAGAACATAAGTACAAAATTTTTTGAACTAAGCACTTCAGAATTTTCAATTTTAATTTTTAGAGTTTTAACCAGAAGGTTTAGAATGGAAGGTAAAATTCTTATTCCAAGATTCTGGAGAAAATTACTCATCTTAAATTTCTCTTAATATTAAATTCGCAGCTCGTTTTGATGCACCAATTTTACCAAGTGAATTTTTAATATTTCTCAGTTTATTTACTAATTCATTTCTTAGATTTTCATTGTTTATAATATTTTTAATTTCCATATAGATATGGTCTGCATTACAATCATTCTGAATTAACTCTTTAACAATTTTTTCTTCTGCTACAATATTGGCAAGGGAGATTCTATCAATCTTGATTAAATTTTTTCCTATGAGATAACTTAAGTAAGAAGTTTTATATACAACCACAAAAGGCAATTCAAGGAGTGCAGCTTCCAGAGTTGATGTACCCGATTTAATGATTCCAGCATAAGCGTATTTCATCAGTTCATAATTTCTGTCAAAGATGATTGGAATTTCTTCTCCCACAATTTCTTTGTATATATCAATATCAATTGATTTGACGCCTGATATTGCTACATTCAAATCAAATTCATCTCTAAGTTTTTTTACTGCTTTATAAATCTCTGGTAAAATTTTTTTTATTTCTTGTTTCCTACTCCCTGGAAAAATTGCAAGTAATTTTTTATCGAGACTGAGTCCGTTTGAGCTAAAAAATTTTTCTCTTGATTCATAACTGTAATTTTCAATTACATCGAGGAGTGGATGACCCACAAATTCAACATTAACTCCAGCTTCACGATACATTTTTTCTTCAAAGGGAAAAACAACTATCATCTTATGAATTATTTTACGAATTAAATCAATTCGGCTTTTTCCCCATGCCCATATCTGTGGTGAAATGTAATAAAAAATTTTTCTACCCTGTTTGAATAACTCTTTTGCTATACTCAAATTAAAACCAGGATAATCAATCAGGATTATTGCATCTGGATTTTTTTCACTGGATATTTTGAGAATTTCTTTCTTCACCTTTCTAAGAAAAGGCAAATGTTTTATGACCTCAATGAATCCCATAAATGAAAGTGAATTGATATGATAAATCAATTCAACTCCATTTGCTTTCATATTTTCACCACCAATCCCAAAGAAATAAAGGGATGGGTCTAATTTGTGCATAGCTTTTACAAGATTACCACCATGCAAATCACCAGAAACTTCCCCTGCGATGATTAAAATTTTTTTCATCAAATGATCTCGAAAGAAATAATTAGTTTAATTAAACTCTCCGAATAAACCAGATCAAAACTAAGATTACAATCACACTTATCGATGCTTGAATAGAACGATACTCCGATTGTAAACCTTTCTTCCAGGAAAATTCGGGTTGTTCGACATTTGAGTTCTTAAACTTTTTTAGTTTCGGAATGAATCGATTGACCTTCTGACAATACTCTTTGTAATCATCTCCAAACTTTTGCATCAAAAAATTTTCTTCGACTTTCACTATCTCATAGTACTGAAAGAAGAAATAGATTAATGCAATAATTTGAAGATACGGGAAAACGGCATTCGACATAATTCCAAGTCCAAAATATATAATCACATTACCCAGGTATAATGGATTTCTCACATAAGCATAAGGTCCACTTATGATTAAAAAAGTACCTCCGACTCCACCTGTTGTTCTTGTTTCTGAGCCTGCCCAGGAATTTGCCCAGATACGAATAAATTCGCCAAGCAAAACAAAAACAAATCCAATTAACATTGAGTAGATATTTGGATTTGAATAGACAATCATCAAAAACAAAAAAGGCAGTGGAGTGTAACTTCGATATTTAAAGAAAAAATTACCAAAGCTCATTTTAAGGCTCCAATAAATATAATTCTCTTCTTTTTAGTATAGCTGTATTTCTTTTTTTAATTCTTTTCTTTGAAATTATCTTTTCAATTATTTCCCGAACTGATTTGAAATTATCAAACGGGAAATAAGAAATTCTATTAATCTCACAATGTCTGAGCAGATCTTTCTTCGCAAATATATAATCAACATACTCAACAGGACAGCGATCAGAATATCCATCACCAATATAAATTGTAATATCATCATCTGATGAATTATTAATAATGTGATTTCGTTTACAGTTTGCACATCTTAAACAACTTGTATCTGTATACGGGAAAATCATTTCAGCAGTACCATCCTCGTTCAGTCGAATTGAATTCGAGTAAAACTTTATATCAAGATTATACTTTTCAAAAATTCTTTTTATGTAAATATCCAGTCCATCACTCAAGACAATCAATTCAAGATTGTTTTCTTTACAGAATTTTACGAAATCAATGAATGTTTCATCAATGTTTTGCTGATCAATAAAATTGTATGCTTTTTCAATCGTAAGATTCTGTATTGTTTTACATTCACCACTTAAACATTCAATGGAAGAGATTTTACCTTCTCTCCATTTCTGGACAAAATCATCACAGACCTCGGGATTACCAAATTCCCGATAAAACAAATTGCCGATATCTTCTACTGCAATTGTTCCATCAAAATCACAGAAAACTTTTATTTCTGGCTTTTTCATTTTGAGTATATCATTTTTTTGACATCATAAAATCCTGATGCACTTATACGATAAAAATAAACTCCACTTTCCATAGAAGGAAATGGGAAAAACTCGAATTCATGAATCCCTGCTTCTTTTATTTCATCAAAGACTGTTGCTATTTCTTCAAGTCTTGCGTTATAAATCTTAATTACCACTTTTGATTTTACAGGCAATCGAAAAGATATTTTTGTTGATGTTGAAAATGGATTAGGCGAATTCTGAAAGAGAAAAAATCCTTCTGGAACTAAATCAGGGAAAAATTCCTCTTCAATGGTTTTCTCCTTTCCATCAGGATCAATCAGTCGTAATCTGTATTTCACATTTTCACTTTCATAAATTTTATCGTCATAGTTCATTTTTCTGAATGATGCTGTAGTCTTTGAATCATAATTAAAAATCGCAATCCATTGATTTTCATCTTCAAAAAATCTTTCAACAATAACCCTGGTTCCAGGTCTATCATTGTAAAGTTCCCAGCTCAATTTAACAAGTCCTTCATAGTGATCGATTTTAAAATTCTCAATCTTTGGATCTTTGTATTCATTTAAATAAAAATACTTAAAATAAATTCCATTTCGATTATCCAGATTGGAAATAATACTTTCAACTGGATTATTTAGCGTAAGGAAGAATTTCGATGAGTGACTTAGATTCACCTCATTTAATTTTAATCCATCATTTTTCAGAATTTCACCTTTTAAAGTAATTGTTTGAATAAAAAGAGAAATCGCATCTGAATTTTGAGAATAACAGCTCCAGTATATGAAGAAACCATTTTGATCTATAGAAATTTTTGGTTTCTGATGAAATTTGCAGGGTGAATGAATCTTAATTGGAAGTTTAAATTTCAGTTTATCAGAAGGATTTACAATCTGCAAGTAAGTTGACCATTGACCAATGTTTTCTTCAACCAGAAAAAGTATGACAAATTCATTCTTTGAAAATCTTAACACATCAATGAGTTCTTGATTGCTTGCTTTTGAATAAAGCTCTTTACCAAAAGGACCTGTTTTCTTTAATCCTCTTTTTGTGATTCGTTGAAAATAAATTTTGGAAATATTTTTTTTGTCGGTATAGAAAATTACTGGTTCATTTTTTTCATCTATTACTAAAAGTTGATGAATTGAACTTCCTTCAGGATTCGAGATATAAAGACCAAATTGACCGAACAATTTCTGGTTATTTGCATTAATGTATTGAATGTAAGTTTTGTTTACTTTCAAAATTTTCTCAATCCATGAGATAAAACAGCCACCTGAATAATCAGGGACAACCTGTGGTTCTCCTTCACTGCCATCGACATTGGAAACAACAATTCCATTTTCTTTCCACTTAATATTTCCAAAGAAATCAATTTTTTGAAGGTAAATATCTCCTCCACGATCAAAACGAAAATCTTCCCAGACAATAAAAATATTTTGATTATCCGAATTGATATTAATGTTTTTTTGAATTCCTTTTTGAATACAAATTGGAATTCCAGCACTATCCCACAAAATCCCTTCTTCATCAATGAGCTGTGAATAGATATCACCTTCAGCATCATTCCTGTAGTCGATGAAAGAAACAAAAATCAATTTATCTGAAATGACCTTGTATGATAATCCATCTTGAAATGTCGAGATTGCAGGAGTTAGAAAAAATTCGTGCCCGTTATCAGGTTTGTTGGAATTAAAAACTTTGCATTTAATTCTTTTATCAAAAAAAGTTGAATCGTAAAAGAAAACAAAATAATTATCACCAAGCTTTTCAACAGCGAGTAATGAAGTTTTATCTCTCGATGAATGGATTGTAAATGTATCTTGAGAAAAAATTTTAAGCGGAAGTAAAACTAAAAACAAAATTTTTAAGAACTTCTCAAGCAACTGTAGCCTCCTCAGTGAATCTCACCGCCACAATCTTTGAAACACCTTCCTCTTCCATAGTTACTCCATAAAGTGTCTGAGCAGCTTCCATCGTTAATTTATTATGAGTGACGATGATGAACTGAGTATTGACTGAAAATTTATTGATTAATCTAATAAATCGTTTGATATTAGCATCATCAAGTGGAGCATCAACTTCGTCTAAAATACAGAAAGGACTCGGTTTCACTAAATAAATTGCAAAAAGCAGTGCTGTTGCAGTCAGCGTCTTTTCTCCTTGAGAAAGTAAATCAATTGATGTTGGTCTTTTTCCTTTTGGTTTTGCAATTATTTCAATTTTAGCTTCCAGTGGATCAACATTTTCTTCGAGACGTAAATCGGCTTCATCACCTGGATCAAAGAGAGTTCTGAATGTTTCAATAAAATTGGTTCTAATTTTTTCAAAAGTTTCTAAGAATTGCTTTTGAGCAGTTTGATTTATCTCTTCAATAACCTGAACTAATTCTTTTTCTGATTCAATTAAATCATTTCGTTGCTCAGTTAAAAATTCAAGTCGTTTTTTCTCTTCCTCATATTCTTGAAATGCCAGGGAATTAACAGGTCCAAGAGAACGAATTTTGTCTTTTAATGAATGGAGCTTTTCTGCGGCTTCGACAAAATTAAACGATGCAATATCATCAAATTCTTTGAATTCAAGTTTGATTTGATATTCTTCATTTATTCTTTCAATGATGTTTTGAATTTTCAGATTACTCTCATTTACTGTTATTTCATTCTGGTGAATCCTCTCATTGATTTCATCAAGTTGTTTTCTTCTCTCGTGAAGGATTTTATCATTTTCTGAAATTTTAGCTCGAATGGAATTCAGTTCTGCTAAAATAATATTGAGTTCTTCATTGAGAATTTTCTTTTTGTCTTCTAAAGTTTTTTCTTGAAGTTCTAACTCCTGAAGCAGTTTTTTCAGTTGATCATTTTCTTCTATTAGATTTTCAATCTCACTCTTAAATTTTAGAATATCCGATTCAAGTGAAACAATCTCTGCTTGATTTCTCTCTATCTGGTTATGATGATTTATGTTCTCACTTTCTAATCTTGTTAAGTTGATTTTAAGTTCATTAATTCCTGCAAGATTAGAGTTGTGGATATTCTCAATTTCTTTGATTTTATTCAGCTCTTCATTTAGTTCACATTCTTTTGAATCAATTACGAGTTTTTTTGCATCCAGTTCATTTTGAATTTGATTGACCTTTTGTTGAATCTCGTCATTTATCTTTTTGAAATGACTGATTTCAAGATTAAGCTTTTCAATTTCCTCGAGAGTCCGATTTCGTTCGAATTGAATTTGTGAGAGTTGTTTTTCAATTGTCGATTCATCATTTCTCACAAAATTGAGATTATCTTGATAAGCTCGAATATTTATTGATTTTAGTTCAGAGTTCAAGTCAGCAAGCTTATTAGTTAATTGCTCGAGTTTATAAGCTTCTTTGATATAAATATCATTTAATTCAGAAAGAATTTTCTTTCTACCAAATGCAGTTTCTGACGAAAATTTTTCGCCGCTAACTTCAATAAATCCACTCGAACGAAATACATCGCCATCAAGAGTTACAAAATCAAAATACTTATATTTCTCCAGGAGATACTGGGCAGTATCAGCATCTTGAACTATGCAAACATTTCCTAAAACCTTATCAAAAAATTTCTCCCAGTTTTTAGAATATTCAATTACATCTTTCAGCCAGGCAATAAATCCTTTTTCTCGAATTATTTTTCTTTTCTGTCTATTAATTGAGTATGAATTAAATCTCTCCCACAGGCTTTGCTTTCTTTCAAATGGAAAGTAAAAATTCGCCTGACCAAGCTGGTTTTCTTTTAAATAATTAATGCCTCTTTTCAAATCATCTTTTAGCTGAATTAAAATATAGCTCAAATAATTTTTGAGAATATTTTCAACAGCAATCCTGTATTTTTCTTCAGTAGAGCCTGCATCGGCAACGAGAATTCTTTCACCTTTATTCCAATCCTGTCGGAGGATTAATTCTTTTGTTCCCTTTGTAATGCCCTCAAGATTGTCAATTAAATTCTGGATAAACTCGATTTTATTTTTAATTGCATTTAAAGCAGACCTTGTTTCAAGTTCTTCCTGTTGAAGTTTTGAAATCTCTTGTTCGATTTCAGCTTTTCTATCCTGTGCTTTTGAAAGAGAAACTTCTGCTTCTCTAACTCTGGTTTTAGCTTTGTAATGTTCTTGAGTTAATTCTTCGAGAAATTTAGAGAGATTTTCGATTGTCTGTTCTAATTTTGATATTTTCTCGTTGAGGGATTTGATGCTTTCATTATTATTCTGAATTCTAATGATTAACTTCTCGTGATGATTTTTCAGTTCATTGAATTCTGAATAAAGTTGTTGAAGCTCTTTTCGTTTGTCTCCAATCTCATCATTTCTCTGTTTTAGAAAATCTTCATATTCCCCTTTTTTAGCTTCAAGTTCAACTAATTTATTTTTTGAATTAAGAATTTCCTCGTCGATTAATTTAATTTTATGTTGAGATTCGGAAATAGAATTTTTTAATAGCTCGATTTTCTTGAGGTTATCATCAATGGCTAAATTCAATCGAGTGAGATTATTCTCGTTGTTCTTAAATCTTTCACGATTCCTTACAAGATTTTCTTTTACCTTGTAAATATCTTCAGTGCTTCTAAGTATTTCTTCTCGTTTCTTTTCAAGTTTTGTCTCAACTTCATCAAGTTGAGTGTAAAGATTTTGTTGGTACTGATCGAGTTCTTCAATTTTAGAATTTAGTGCTTGCTTCTCCGATTGTAAATTCTCAAGTAACTGGAGGGAAACATCAATTTTCTTTTTTAGACCAGCAATCTCTCTTTCGGCTAAATTAATTTCGAGTTCCCTTGCCTCTTGATAGAGCCGATTAAATTGTTCAGCTTTTTTTGATTGTCTTTCGAGTGAATTTACTTTTTTCTGAACCTCTGTATAAATATCATTTACTCGAATTAAATCTTGTTTGACTGCTTCTAATTTTCTAAGAGCGGCTTTCCTGCGATGTTTGTATTTATTCACTCCAGCAGCTTCTTCAAATAAAATTCTTCTATCATCAGCACGATTGCTCAAAATATCCTCAATCATTTTCAACTCAATTACAGAATAAGCATTCGAACTCATTCCTGTATCTAAAAACAAGTTCTGAATATCTTTCAACCTACAAGGAGTCTTATTGATTAAATATTCGCTCTCACCAGAACGGAAAAGTCTTCGTGTAATAGTAACTTCAGTATATTCAATAGGAAGAATTCCTTTATTGTTTTGAATTGTAAGAGAGACTTCAGCCATTCCAAGTGGTTTACGGTGAGCTGTTCCATTAAAAATCACATTTTCCATTTTATCACTTCTGAGTGTACTTGTCCTTTGCTCACCGAGAGCCCAACGAATTGCATCGACAACATTGGTTTTACCACAACCATTCGGTCCAACAATAGCAGTAAGTCCGCTATTAAATTTTATTTCGACCTTATTAGCAAAGGATTTAAATCCAAAAATTTCTACTTTAGATAAATACATATTTTAACCGAAAAATTCCGTGAAATAACCTATTGAACTAAAATTAATCTCTAAATATAAAATTAAAATCGCAAGAATAAGAATCATCATACAAATTGAGACAAAATAAACTCTGGATTTTTTCACCTCGAACACAATTGATATTCCTTTTAATGTTCTTGTGATTACCCAGAGATGAAAAAGAATAACGATTAGATAAATCAATTGATCATATTTTTTGAGAGAAAGAACTTTAAACGCAACCATTCCAAGTGGAATTAAAATTAAAAATGGAATTGCACTCCAGACAACTATCAAGAATGCATGATTTAAGAAAATTTTATTTTTTACAAAGAGGTTGAAAAATTTTATCGTTACTGTTAAGAGCATTGCAACTAAAATTAAAATAAAAGTAAAATATATAATTGCTTCCACTGGATGCCAGGCAACATAACTCACAAACTCAAAGAGCAAGTTTGAATTGAATAGAGAAATAAATCTCTCAAAATCAATTTTATCTTTCCAGTAATAAAGTAAACTTGAATAAGTTAATGAAGTCGAAAGAGCAATAGTAATGGCAAGAATAACTGAATGAAAAGACGAGATAAACCAGCCATCCCGAATATCAGAAAAGAAATTATAAGTCTTGAGAATAGCTCGAGAAACATTTTCTCTAAATCGATGAGTTGAGTTTATTGTAATAATAGTCAAAGCCAGAAAGAGCAAACCAGTAACAACATAAATCACATTCGCATTCTCTGTAAAATTCCCCTGCATAATCAACGGCAATTTACTTTCATTTAAGTAGCTTTTTAGAACATAGTATGAAAGTTTTTTCTTATCACGATATTCGTTAACCAGACCGTACTTCATCAGTTCGTTATCAAGTTTTCCTGAAATGATTGAATGATATGGCAAACGATAATCAGAAAAAGTATGAATAAAAAACGGAACATTATTTTCAGTTAAAATTTTCAATAAATCCGAGAGATATTTTGCCTGTGCTTGAACTGAATATGGATTAGAATAACCCTCTTCTTCATCAATCCCATGATTATACCCAACCGATGAGATAAAAATAAATTTTTCATTGTCGAGCTTTGAAATTGACTTTTCAATTTCATTTACTGATTTATGAAGAAAATTGTAAGCCACAAAGTCAATATTTTTTACTTCATTTGAAACAAGTTCATCAGATTCGACAAAAGTAAGTATTCTGAATTTCGGAAAGTTTTTCTCAAGATAATTTTTTAATTCAGTCCTTAAGGTTTGCTTCAACGAGCCGAGATTTAATCCAGCAACACAACTGTAATTTGAATATTTTTCTACTACAAAATTTAATTTTCTCTTCTTGTCAGATAAAATCTGACTGTTTTGTTTTGATGGATATGTTTTACTATCCAGATCAAAAAACACAAGAATTCCATTTCTCTCACATTGTTCAATCAATTCGTCGGAAGGAAAAGAGTTCCTCACAAAGATTGCATTTACATTTAAATCTTTAATTAGATTAATATCCCTCTCATAATCTTTGATTCGAAAGAATGAATTTTTAACTCCATTTGATTCAAAGTAAGTAATTCCTCTGATAACTACTGGTTTATTATTCAGGAAGAGTTTATTACCAGCGAGTTCGATTTTTCTAAACGAAATTTGTAATGTTTTTTGATCTATTAAATTTTCATTTTGAAAAAGTTGAAATCTCACATCATAGATTGAAGGATTATTCACATCCCACAAATCTGGATTTGAAATTGTTATCTCCCCGCTACGAGTAATTACATTACCTCGAAAATAGATTTCTTCTTTGACTGAATTTGCGACAACCTGAGTCTTTCTATTTATTACTTGAATATTTATTAAAAAATTCTGGGCATCTTCATCTCTAATTTGTTTGAAAGATGAAATGTCATATTTAAAGAAAATTTTTCCACTTTGATTACTGGTAAGTTCTGAAAAAAGATTTATCTGCGTAATCGAAATAGCTGGAAGGATTTCAAGATAAATATCTTTGAAGACTCCAAATTTTCTTTCTGGCAATTCTAATTTACCAGCAAGAACATTTTGTTCCTTAATTCTGAATTTCTTTGAGAGAATTAGCTTGATAATGTTTTCGCCATTTTCTTTCACAATATTTGATGGAATCCTGAAAGAAAATTGTTCAAGTTCAACAGGATCAAAAGGAATTCTTTCATCATTAAAGTAAACTTCTTCGAGTCCTCGAACTCCCTCAAATCGAAGAAAATAAATTGAAGATTTTGTTTCTGTCAATTTGAACTGGTTTCTGAGAACAATTTTTTCATCATCAATCCAGAAAGGAACATTGACTCTTTTTATCTCATCATTAACTTTATAAACCCAGTTCTTGTTCAGTAAAATAATTTTTCTTGTTTGTGTTGTTTCGTCGGTTTTTGTTGCAAATTCGAGTTTTTGAGCTAATAACAGATTAATAGTCAAAATGAGAAGAGTAACAATTTGTTTAATCAATTTACAGTTCCTCTTAATTAAAAATACCGCACAAATTTAATTTTTGAAGCGTGTTTATTCAATGTGTTTTGAATCTTATGGTTCAATCCTGTGCTGCAAGTATAATTTGATAAAAAGAATCTGCTTTTAAACAAGCACCACCAATCAAACCGCCATCGATGTCTGGCTGCTTGAATAAATCACGAGCATTTTCTGGTTTTACACTTCCGCCATATAAGATTCTAACTCTCATAGCAATTTCAGAATCATAAAGTTCAGAAATTTTTTTTCTGAGAAAAGAATGAACTTCTTGAGCCTGCTCTGGAGTTGCTGTTTTTCCTGTTCCTATTGCCCAGACTGGTTCATAGGCAATAACTATTTTTTCGAGATCGATCCTTGAAATTCCTGATAAACCTTTTGTCAGTTGATTCTCTACCACTTGAAATGTTTTTCCGCTTTCTCTTTCTTCAAGAGTTTCTCCAAGACAGAAAATTGGTTTGATATCAAATTCAATCGCTCTTTTGATTTTTTGATTGATGAATTCATCTGTTTCTTTGAAATATGTTCGTCTCTCAGAATGCCCGAGAATTACAAATTTCACACCGAAGGACTTTAACATTTTTGCAGACACTTCACCAGTAAATGCTCCTTCAACTTCTGAATGCATATTCTGAGCACCAAGTTGAATTTTAGAATTCTTGAGCAATTCACCAGCAAGTTCAATTGAAGTAAACGGTGGACAAATAGCAACATCTACATCAGGGAAAAATGAATTTAATTTTTCTTTCAATTGAGAAATCAACTCAAATGTCTCGGATTTATCCTTATACATTTTCCAGTTTCCAGCAACTAACTTTTTCTGCATAATAATCCTCTTTTTAGCTAATTTCACAAAAAATTTTTGTAAAATTACGAAAGAACTTTACGCTTACAAAGTGAGACAAAAATTATGAACGATTATAAAGGAATTTTTTCTTTATTAATTTTTTGCATTGAGTTTGTACTCATAATTAATGTTATCATCTTTTCGAAATCAAAATTCAAATCAAATGTTTTGATAATCCTCTCGTTACTTACAGCATACCAGTTTTTTGAATTTTTGATTTGTGGTCTCAATCTTCAGTTAAGTTTTGTGATTTACCTTGCTTTTGTTTCTATCACATTTCTTCCACCATCAGGACTAATACTCGCATTAAAAGTTAATCGAATAACAAAATCAAAATACACAGGTTTAATTTATTCTCCTGCTCTCTTCTTCACTATTTATTATTTACTTACAATGAAATATTTCAGAGTAAGAGAATGCAGTGTTGTTTATGCTTCTTATCATTATCCTCTTGGATTTTTATATGGACTGTTTTATTACTTACCAATCATTTTGACATTGTTAATACTTGGTCGTGGTTTTATTACTCAAACTGATAAAACACTCAAAAGGCAGAATATAATTTTACTGATTGGATTTCTAACTTTTCTTTTGCCAATGATTGTGACTTTATTCATATATCCTTCCTCAATTGAATTTATTGAGAGTTTAATGTGCAAATTTGCCTTTGCTTTAGCGCTGATTATAACTTATTTTGCATTGTATTTCAAAAAGTGAAAGGGCATCAATATGAAATTTGAATTTAATAACTGTTTAATGTTCGCAAGAATTGAGGGCGAAGGTGAACCTGTCATTTTTCTGCACGGTTTCCCATTAACTCATGAGATGTGGAATCCACAGATTAACTTTCTTGTCTCAAATGGCTTTAAAGTGATTGCTCCTGATTTACGAGGTTTTGGTGATTCATTAACCAATATTTCTGAATGGACATTAGACGATTTTGGAACAGATGTAATTTGTCTTGCTGATAAACTCGACCTTCAGCAATTTAATCTGGTTGGTATGAGTATGGGAGGTTACATTGCGTTTAATTTAATTGAGAGATATAAAGAAAGGATCAAAAGAGTAATCTTAATTGCTACAAAAGCACAGGCAGATGATGAAGCCGGGAAAAAACGCCGGAATGAATTAATTGAACTTGCAAAGAAGGAAGGTAAAAATCCTGTACTCGATGCATTCAAAAAAATTCTTTTTGCACCTTTGAGCTGGGAAAGAAAAATTGATTTAATTAATAAAGTTTCTATCATAATGGAAAGAGCAAGTTTAAACGGAATTATTGGTTCACTCGGTGCAATGAGAGATAGAAAAGATTATGTAGAATTATTAGATACAATCGATTTTCCAGCATTAATTATTCATGGTAAAAGTGATCTGGCAAGTCCAATCCAGAATGCTGAATTGATGCATCAAAAAATTAAAAATTCAAAAATTTATTTTTCAGATACTGCCGGGCATATGGTCAATCTCGAAGATGAAGAAAATGTTAATAAAGCAATCCTTGATTTTCTTAGAACTTAATCTTTTCTACTGATAGAAAATTTAATCCAGAAATTGAACTTATTTCATTTTTGCAAAAGCTTAAAAATTATTCTTTTATTAAATGAATTATTTAAACTCTTTGTTTATTTTGTATCAAAATTCATTAACAAAGCGGTGTAGCTTATGGATTTCATCGAACTGCAAATTGCCGATGACATTCAAAAATTAAAAGAACTCGTAAGTCTGGATGCTTACACTATCAAATTAATTAAAATTATATACAACCCGGATTTTTACTTACCACGAGATCTTGAAGAATTTCAGCATTTTATTGAAAAGTCATTCCCGAATGTTCCTATTACTTTTGAAGAAAGAAAAGACACAAAAAATATCTCTTTTGCACTTGGAATTGAATAATGAAATTTGTTGAAAACATAAAATATTTTTTCTCAGTTATAGGTGGTCTAACAGATTTCACAATTAGATTTTTTCTGGAAGTTTTTCGCCCTCCTTACGAAATAAGTGAAATCCGTAAGCACATGGATGAACTTGGAGTAAAAACCTTTTCAATAGTAAGCGTCACTGGTTTTATCATAGGACTTGTTCTGGGAATGCAATCTCAACCTGTCCTTGCCAGATTTGGTGCTGAAATGTTTCTGCCAGGGATGATTGCACTATCTGTTATTCGTGAACTTGGTCCTGTTTTAACTGCTTTAATTTTTGCTGGAAGAGTCGGTTCAGGAATAGGTGCTGAGCTTGGTTCAATGAGAGTAACAGAACAAATTGATGCAATGGAAGTTTCGGCAGTTGATCCTTTTCGATTCTTGGTTGTAACGAGAGTTATTGCAACAACTTTGATGCTTCCACTTTTAACAATTTATGTCGATTTCATAGCCATTTTAGGAGGATATGTTGCCGTAATCATTACTCAAAATATGACATTTCCATATTACATCCAGCTCATTCTCGATGCAATCCGTTTTTCTGATCTTATCCCTGGAATTTCGAAAACTTTTGTTTTCGGTTTTGTCGTTGGAATTGTTGGTTCTTATCTCGGTTTTAATGCGAGCAAAGGAACTGAAGGTGTTGGTAAGGCGAGTACAACATCAGTAGTTATCTCTTCTTTACTTATTTTATTAATTGATTCAGTTCTTGTAAGATTAACTTTAATCATATTCCCGGATTGAAATGATCAGAGTCGAAAATATTTACAAACGGTTCGGTGATCTTGTTGTTTTGAATGGTGTGAGTTTCGAAGTTCCCAAAGGAACCACTACAGTTATTTTAGGAAGAAGTGGAATTGGAAAAAGTGTTTTGTTAAAATGTATCGTTCGTCTTATTGAACCTGATGATGGGAAAATTTTTATCGAAGGAAAAAATATATCAGAACTTTCTCTGAAAGAACTAAACGATTTAAGAAAAGATATCGGCTTTTTATTTCAAAGTGCAGCACTTTATGATTCTATGTCTGTTAGGGAAAACCTGGCATTCCCGCTTGTTCGTCACACTGATTTAAGTGATTCAGAAATTGAGGAAAGGGTAAAAGAAACGCTAAGACTTGTTGGACTTTCAGAAGCAATTGATAAAATGCCTTCTGAACTTTCCGGAGGAATGAGAAAAAGAATTGGACTTGCAAGGTCATTAATTCTTCATCCAAAAATTATGCTTTATGATGAACCTACAACTGGTCTGGACCCGGTCACTTCAAAAGAAATCGCAAAGCTTATCATTGATATGCAGAATAAATTTAAAATGACCAATATAGTCGTAACTCACGATATGGTTGTTGCGTTAAGTACAGCTGATAGAATTTTATTACTTGATAATGGTAACTTTATATTTGATGGAACACCAGATGAACTTATAAAATCTGAGATCGATATGGCAAAAAAATTCCTTTCAACATCACTGGACTAACCCGGGAGATTTACTATGGCAAAAGGATTAAAAGGAGCAAGACTTGGAATTTTCACTTTCGTTGGATCAGTTATTCTTGTTCTTGGAATTTTCCTGATTGGAAATAAAGATTTACTTTTTCAAGAAACTTTTGAGTTAAAAGCATACTTCCCAACTGTGGAGGGATTACGAGTTGGTGCACCAGTACGATTAACAGGAATTGATGTGGGTTCAATTAAATCAATAGAATTTATTGCAGATACTACAAGCAAAATACTTGTAACTATGAGAATAAAAAGAAATGTTCAACAATTTATCAAAAAAGATTCGAGAGCAAGTATTGAAACTGAAGGTCTGGTTGGAAATAAAGTTTTAATAATCTATGGTGGAAGTGGTGCAGTCCCGGCTGTTCAGGATGGCGATGTACTCCCTACTAAAATGCCAGTAACCTATGCTGAAATTGTTGAAGAAACACAGGGAATTTTATCCTACATAAAAGAAATTTCAAAGGAATTCAGTTTAACTCTTAAAAAAGTCAACGAAGGTGAAGGAACAATTGGTAAACTATTAAACGATAAAAAGCTATATCAAAGCATTGACCAGGCAACTCAAACTGCAAATCAGACTATGGCTGGCCTGACAACAAGTCTCGAGGAAATTACAAATGTAGTTACCGGGCTGGGGAATAATCTTGTGAATGTTGTTGCTGGTGTTGATTCAATTGTGAAGAAAATTGATAATTTAGTTTCGAGAGTTAATCAAGGTGAAGGTGTTTTAGGTGCACTCGTAAGTGATAAAAGCGCTTACGATTCTGTGAAAGCAATAATTAATAATTTAATCATCACTGCAAATCAGGCAAGAGTAGGTGCTGAACGTTTTGCTGATAATATGGAGGCTCTCAAACATAACTGGTTATTTAAAGGATACTTTGAAAGACGTGGTTACTGGGAAAGATCTGAATACGAACGCGAACTGGATTTGAAGCTTGAAGAAATTAAACGACAACAAAAAGAACTGGAAAAAAGAATTCAGGAATTAAGAGAACTCGAAAAACGTGTCCCCCTTGAGCCAATTAAAAAGGAATGACCACTTAAAGATTTGAAGATAAAAATGATGATTTCTATCAATGAACATTAAAATATTTTTTGATCTGATACCAGAAAAAATTAGAGGAATATCGATTGTATAATTTTAAAATCCATCTTCTCAATGTAAATGGTAAGATAATCAAGACAAGGGTTTGATAATTTCTTCTACCATTAAAAAATTTTTTTAATCCATCTTTAAAAACATTTTGTTCCCCTCTCTCAATCAGTGAAAATAATGTCAAGGAAGAATGTACTTTTCTACTATCTACTTCACCAAAAATTATTTCTGGATCATTTTCTTCAAGCTCAATCAATTCACCTGTAATTTCTCTTAATCTGAAACCAAGAATGGGATGCTTCAAATAAGCACTTGCTTCTTTTAAGTTTTTAATTCCATATTTTTGAGATGTCTCACTTATTCCAAAACCATAAATTTGAGGATAAATGAACCAGATCCAGTGACTGATTTTTCTTCCCGATTTAACTTCTTTTAGTGCGATATCGTACATATCTTTTTGAGCTTCGAGAAATCTATTCAAGTTTATATTTTTATTTTGCTTCATAGACCTTTTTTATTGTGACGATTATTTACGATTCAAATTAAATGAATACTTAGAGATTAATCGAAATTTTTTTAATCAATTAATTCAAATATTTTTCTATCAAGTTTTCAAAAATATCTTACACTAAAATAAGACTTAAGAGACTAACATGATGGAAATAATTTATCGGACAGACATAATCCCTGAAACCAGTCAAATTATAGATTTATATGAGAGTTCGGGAATTAATCGTCCTACCAGAGACGCAGAACGAATATCCAGGATGTATTCTAATTCAAATCTGATTGTAACTGCCTGGCACAAGGACAAACTGGTTGGTATTGCCCGTTCATTAACCGATTTTTGCTATTGCTGTTATCTTTCAGACCTTGCTGTTAGAAAAGAATATCAATCAAAAGGTATCGGGAAAAAACTTATCGAATTGACAAAAAACATAATTGGTGAACAAACTTCGTTGATTCTACTCTCCGCACAATCAGCAATGGATTATTATCCAAAAATTGGATTTGAAAAAATAGAAAATGGATTTATAATAAAACGTGTAAAATGAGTTATCATTTTATTTCAAATAAAATTCTTATCTTTGCAAGTTGAATGGTGATATTAACAATAAATTAATTGAGGTATTTATGCCCCTAAAACCCGTTGATATTAAAGAAATTGAAAAGCATACTGAAAGTATTTATGAGGCAATAATAGTTACCGCTAAAAAAGCCCGACAAATCAATGCTGAAATGAGAATCGAATACAATAAAAGACTTGCAGAACTTCCACCTCAGGTTCAGCTGGATGAAGTTGAAGAAGTCGAAAATCCAGATCAGATTAGAATCAGTAAAGAGATCGAAGCTAAAGGAAAACCAACTGAACAGGCTTTAGAAGCTCTACTTAAAGGGGAAATTGTTTACAGATACACTAAATAAATCTTAATATTTTTTTGATTGATAACTTTAAAAACCAAAAAGATTATTTTAGGCGTAAGCGGCGGTATTGCCGCTTACAAGTCCTGTTATCTTGTTCGCGAACTTGTAAAGCTCGGTGCAGAAGTTCGCGTTGTAATGACTCCCTCGGCGTGTGAATTTATAAGTCCACTAACTTTCTCTACTCTCTCCCGAAACGAAGTTATTGTAAATATTTTTCCAGAAAAAAAAGTAAACACGAAAACCTCAACCTGGCACATTGATCTTGCACGATGGGCAGATTTATTTGTAATTGCTCCAGCAACTGTGAATACAATAGCCAAAATTAAAAATGGAATTGCTGATAATGCACTAACTACACTTGTATCAGCAAGAAGATGTCCTTTATTGATTGTTCCAGCTGCAGATGAAGATATGTATCTCAGTCAATCAAATCAGAAGAACATAGCAGATTTAAAACTCCAGGGTGTTTATTTTCTCGAAACTGAGTATGGAGAACTTGCCAGTGGATTGACAGGCTTTGGAAGAATGGCTGAAGTTGATTTAATAGTTGAGAAAATTAAATCAATTATCTCTAACTCTCACAAAGATTATCTCAAGAAGAAAATTCTAATTACATCAGGACCAACTTATGAACCAATTGATCCTGTAAGATTTATTGGTAATCGTTCAAGCGGAAAAATGGGTCAGGCTTTGGCACTTGCTGCATTCTATCGTGGTGCAGATGTAACAGTAATTACTGGTCCAACACATCTCTCTTATCCATCACAAATTAAAGTTATAAAAGTCAAGACTGCTGATGAGATGCTGGATGCAGTTAAAAAACAATTTCCAAAATGTCATATTTTTATTTCTGCTGCTGCCGTTGCGGACTATAAGCCAAAAAAAGTTTCTCCTTCGAAGTTGAAAAAAAATAAAACTAAACTTACTATTGAATTAATAGAGAATAAGGATATTCTAAAAGAAATCTCAAAGAGTAAAAAGAGAAATCAAATTGTAGTAGGATTTTCAGTTGAGACAGAAAACGAAATTTCGAACTCAAAAGAAAAGCTGATAAAAAAGAAATTAGATTTAATTGTGATAAATAATCCTCTCAGGGAAGGAGCTGGATTTGAAGTTGACACAAACCAGATTTATATTCTGAGAAAAGATGGAACTTTGAAACAATTTCCAAAAAAATTCAAAATTGATGTTGCCAATGACATTTTAAACGAAATCAAAAACTTAAATGAATAAAGATTTTAAAGAATTATTAAGACGAATAGAAGATTTTTTAAATTACCAGGAGGAACTTAACGCTCCAGTTTATATTTCTGAAAATCAATCGACTAAAAAAAGTAAAAAATTAAATACAGAGTTCATCGATTACTATTTAAGAAATATTGACGAAGAATTTGTTAAAGCAAAATCACTTATTGAACTTGATTCTATGATTAACCAGTGTCAAAAATGTCCTCTTGGTAAAACGAGAACAAAATTCGTTTTTGGTGTTGGTAATCCATCGGCAGATATTGTATTTGTTGGAGAAGCGCCAGGTGCGGATGAAGATTTACAAGGAGAACCGTTTGTTGGTCGAGCCGGTAAACTACTGACAGAGACATTAAAAAAAATTGGACTTCAAAGAGAAGAAGTTTATATCTGTAATATTCTCAAATGTCGTCCACCAAATAATCGTGACCCTCTTCCATCAGAAGTTGAGAAATGCGAACCGTATCTTTTGAAACAATTGAGTTTAATTAAACCAAAAATCATAATGGCTCTTGGTAGAATTGCTGGCAATACTCTGTTGCGTAAAAATGAAACCTTATCCAATCTTAGAAAAAATGTGTACAATTATTATGAAATACCTTTGTTCGTAACTTTTCACCCGGCTGCAATTCTGAGGAATATGGGATGGAAATCTACTTTCGAAGAAGATTTAATTAAAATGAAAAATTATTATGACCAATTAATGGAGGGATAAACAATGGGTAAGCGAATTAAGAAAAATAACGAACTAAAAATTTCTATTGATGGCTCTAGAACAATGCCATATGCAGCTGAAATTGAAAAGAGTGTCTTAGCTACAATGATAAGCGATACTCAATGTATAGATAGAGTTTTATCATTAATAAATGACGAACGAATTTTTTATTCTGAAGCAAATCAAAAAATCTTCAGAGTAATCAGAGATTTTGCAGCTCTTCAAAACTCTGCTGACTTATCGCTGGCAATTGTAATGGAGAAACTCCGGGAACGAAATGAACTCGATGACATTGGTGGTTTACCTTATCTGATTGAACTTTCCAAAATGGTTGAGAGTTCTGAAAAGATTGAAAGTATGTGTAAGATTCTAATTGAGAAGCATATGGCAAGAGAAATCATTCAACACTCTTTATATATTGCTTCCAAGGGTTACGATGGAACGGTGAATGTCTTTGACCTATTGAACGAAGCTGAAGCAGGTTTTTTTGAAATCTCAGAAAACAAATTCAAAAAAAATTATCTATCACTATCCGAAATTGTTCCGAAAACAATCGAAAATATTGACAGAATAAGAAGTTCTGAAGTTCCGGGAATCCCGACTGGTTATTCGACACTAAATGTTTTAACAGGTGGATTTCAAAAATCTGATTTGATCATTATTGCTGCTCGTCCGGGTATTGGTAAAACTGCCTTCGGCATTTCTCTCGCACTCAATATTGCAAAAAATGATAAAAGTGTTGGATTTTTCAGTCTTGAAATGAAAGCTGAACAAATTGTAATCAGATTATTGAGTCAAGAATCTAAAATTGATGTTGCAAGATTAAGAACAGGTAGATTCAGTAAACAAGAAGAACCTGACCTGACCAAAGCCATTAGATCGCTAACCAAAATGCAAATCTTCATTGATGATACACCCGCAATCTCTTTACATGAACTTAGAGCTAAAGCAAGAAGAATGATTTTAGAAAATAAAGTCGAAATAATTTTTGTTGATTATCTTCAGTTGATGCAAGGTCCCGCCAATGCTGAAAGTAGAGAAAGAGAAATCTCTTACATTTCGAGGGGATTGAAAGCTTTAGCTAAAGAACTTGACATTCCAATTGTTGCATTAGCTCAATTGAATCGACAGGTTGAAATTCGACAGACAAAGCGACCGATGTTATCTGATTTAAGAGAATCAGGAGCCATTGAACAGGACGCAGATATTGTCTGTTTCTTACATCGCCCTGATCTCTATTCAAAAAAATCTGATGAAGGTATAGAAGAAGATAATCCATTCAATCCAAAACCTATGGAAGTGATTATTGCCAAGCAAAGAAATGGTCCAACAGGTACTATTGATTTCGTTTTCTTACCAAACTACACACGCTTTGAAGAAAAAAGTACTCATGATTTCAGACAAATCGTAACATCTAAGGAAGTAATAGTAGAACATTATGAAGAGTTGCCTCCTAATGAAAAAACGGCTGGTAATCACAATGCCAGCCTTCCGGAAGGCCCTCCATTTTAATTCCTTAAAGTTTGATTTTCAAAAACTTTTGCCGTCCCGAAGAAATTCGGGACGAGCATTTAAATTTGAGCAATAAAATTACGAAGTAATCTTTCCTTTCAAGTACACCTGTCATTGCGAGGAACGAAGTGACGAAGCAATCTTTCCTTTCATGTACCTGTCATTGCGAGGAGTAAAACGACGAAGCAATCTTTTCACAACATTTTTTTAAAATTATTTTAAGAGAGAAGATTGCTTCGCCCCGATTAAAAAATCGGGGCTCGCAATGACTGGTAATTTCTGGTTATAGTCATTGCGAGGAACGAAGTGACGAAGCAATCTTTCCTTTCATGTACCTGTCATTGCGAGGAGTGAAACGACGAAGTAATCTTTCCATTGATGTAGCTCAGACTTTTATTCTGTGATTGAATGTTTGTATTCATTGTCAGTCTGAGCGAAGACGAAGACTGACAACATCAATCGTCATTGCGAGGAGTGAAACGACGAAGCAATCTTTTTCAACATTTGTTTGAAGTTGTTTTAAGAAAACAGATTGCTTCGCCCCGATTAAAGTATCGGGGCTCGCAATGACGGTTTAATTCTGGTTATAGTCATTGCGAGGAGTGAAATGATGAAGCAATCTTTTTCAACATTTTTTGAAGTTGTTTTAAGAGGACAGATTGCTTCGCCCCGATTAAAAATCGGGGCTCGCAATGACTGGTAATTTCTGGTTATTGTCATTGCGGGGAGTGAAACCAGGAAGCAATCTTTTTCAGCAAGCTTTAAAGTTTTGTCAAGTACAGATTACTTCAGGCCTTAAAAGGAATTGGCGTATTGAATTTTATTCAACCTTAAAGCTTAAATTTCATTACTTCGATTTTCAATGAATCATTTATATTTTGAAATGAAAAAATATGAAAATGAAAAAGATTCTATTTGTAGTTTATAATTTCCCACCAGCAGCAGGTGCTGCAACACAGAGGATTTTAAAGTTTCTGAAATATCTAAACAAATTTGGATATAAAACTTTTGTTTTAACTGTAGATAAAGTTGATTATCCCGACCTGGATTTTACACTTATTGAAAAAATTCCATCTGAGACAGAAGTTATTCGGACAAAATTCTGGACTCCTTTTGGGATTTATCGAAAAATCACCGGTCGAAAATCTGATGAAAAAATTCCGGTGGCTTTCATTAAAGATAATCACTCATCGATCGCGGAAAGAATCTCTGTTTTTATCCGACTGAATATTTTTCTACCAGATGCAAAAATTGGATGGTTCCCTTATGCTGTTAAGGTCGGAAAAAGATTAATTGAAAAAGAAAAGATTAATCTTGTCATAAGTTCTGGTCCACCTCATACGACACATCTCATTGCAAAATCATTAAAAAGGAAAACAGACATAAAATGGATTGCCGATTTTAGAGATCCCTGGACAGATATTGATTATTATTCTGGTATGAAGAGAACAAAACTCGCTGAGTACATTGATCAATATCTTGAAAAGAGTGTATTGCAAAGTGCCGATTATGTTATAGCTGCCAGTGAAGGTTATCTTAAGATAATTAAATCAAAGGGAGTAAAAAATAAATATGAAGTTATAACTAATGGTTTTGATCCTGATGATTTCCAAAATATTGAATATAAAGTTTTAAATAAATTTTTAGTTACCTATACTGGTAATATGCCATCAACTCGAAATCCAGAAAATCTTTGGAATGCTCTGGAAGAACTTGTAATTGAAAATCCATCTTTCTCAGAAAATTTTGAATTCCATTTTGCCGGCGTAATGGATGAAGAAATAAGAAACAAAATCACTCAAATGAAATTCTATTCCAATTTTATTGATCATGGTTACTTAAATCACAATGAGGTGCTTGATTTGACATTTAATTCTCATGTCTTAATTATGATTGTCAACCGTGTCGAAACCAGCAAGGAAATCCTGCCTGGAAAAATTTTTGAATACATTGCTTCAGGAAATTTTGTTATAGTAATAGGACCAGAAGATGGAGTGTCAGCAAGTTTAATCAAATATGTTAATCAGGGTATAACTGCTGATTATGATGATAAAGAAAAGATTAAAAAGACTATTTTAGAATTATTTGAAAAATGGAAGAGAAAAGATTTACACAAAATTTTTTCACCACAAAAAAATGAGTTTACGAGAGAAGAGATTACGAGAAAACTTACAGAAATAATTGAATCCTTATTTTGAAAAGGGGTTGATTAAACATATTATTTTATCAACCAGAACCTGTTCAAGTTCTATTTTTAGTAAATAATATCAAGATGCATTCTGAAATAATTTTGAAATTGATCTTTTTGAACACTTGCAAGAATAATAATTTTATTATCTACTTATATTTGCTTTCGAAAATTTAATTTTCAATGGAGAAAAATTTATGGCAAAGCAACTTAAGAAATCTGTAAAAGAAAGAAAGAAACAGAGTTTCTTTACAAAGTTTGACCTTGGAAATTATATCCCCGAAAAATATCAAGATTTTGTTCTACTTTTAATTCCTTTGTTCTTGCTTTACTTATTCTTCGGGGATGTATTTTTTGGTCCTAAAACTTTTGTTTCAGGTGATATAACAACATCGATGTCAATGAAAAATTATCTTGCTTATGCTGAACAAGTTGGGACACAACCGCTATGGGATCCTTATATTTTTATGGGAATGCCCGCTTATATAACATCTATAACTCTTCGTTCTTTTGATTTAATTCTATACATCCTGAGTTCAATTGAATCAGTTTTTAAAACCATTACAAATGAGTTTTCTGCAGGTCCAACATTCTATTTTTACATTCTCGCTGTTACGACATATTTTTTCCTTCGATATAAAAAAGTTGAAAGATTAATTGCACTTTTCGCAAGCATAAAAGTTGCTTTTTCCACTGGTATGATAATTTTTATTCCCATTGGTCACAATACTAAGATGATTACACTTTGCATGGTGCCTCTTCTTTTTCTTGCTCTTGAACGACTTCAACAAAAAATAACTTTATTCGATTTCATTTTATTGATTGCAGTTATACATATCCAACTTTTATCCGCCCACATTCAGGAAATATTTTATTCATTCTTTGCCGTATTAATTTATTTTATCTATTTCATAATAAGATATTTATTGAATAAAAAAACAAAGGAAGCAATCAATCTTCTGAAGGTTGGGATAATTTTTGTTTTTGCTTCGCTATTTGCTGCTGGAATGTCAATAGATCAATACTGGACAATTTACGAATATAACCCAACATCGATTCGTGGAACGCCGAGCATTCTTGAGCAGGTAAATCCTTCAAAGAAACCTACAACTGGAGGTCTGGATTATGATTACGCTACTAACTGGTCTTTTAGTCCTGGAGAGATGTTGACCTGGATTATGCCCTCATTTTATGGTTATGGCAATTCGGTTTATCAGGGTGAACTTTCGAATAATCAACCAGTTGAGGTAAATACTTATTGGGGACAAATGCCTTTTGTAGATGTTCCACAATACATGGGAATTTTAGTTTTCATCTTTGGAATTCTGGGAATTTATTTTCAGAGGAAAAATCCTTTTGTTCAATTTCTTACAATTCTTGTGGTGATTTCTGTTTTAATTTCATTTGGCAGAACTTTTCCATTGGTTTATGATTTGATGTTTTACTACTTTCCATTCTTCAATAAATTCCGTGTACCAAGTATGATTTTAAATCTTGTACAAATTGCATTCCCGCTCCTTGCAGCAATAGGTGTTTATTCTATCATCAAATTCAATGAAGAAAATGAAAAATACAATTTGAAAATTATCAATTACTTCCTGTATTTCTTTTCTGGTTTATTTGTGATTTTTATTGTTTTTAATTCTGCGATAAAAGACTGGTATTTAGGATTGCTCAGGGATAGTCAAAAAGTACATCCCCAGCTTTATGAATATACTTTTAATATGTTTTACGAGGATTCGTTAATTGTCTTCGCAATTGCAATTGCCGGACTCGGTTTAACTCTTGCATATTTGAAGGGGAAATTAAATGCACAGTTTCTGGTTGCTTTAATTATAGTTTTAAGTGTTTTTGATTTATTTAGAATCAGCTCGAGAGGAATGAGGAAGTATGATGAGAATGAACTAAAAAAGAGTTTTGAGACTCCTGAGTGGGTGAAAGCAATAAAAAAAGATACGACTGTTTATCGAATATTGAATTTAAAAAATGATGGTTCCCTTGGTGCTCTCAATCATCATTCAAATTATCATGTAACTTTCTTGTTGCAGGATTTTTACGGTTATAGTGGTGCAAAACCAAGAGCTTATCAGGATTTGATTGATGTTATTGGTTTGACAAATCCTACTTTATGGCGAATGTTCAATGTCAAGTATATCATCACAGAAAAGCCGGTCAATGATTCGTATTTTGATGTTGTTTATCAGGATCAAACAACTACGGTTAATTTGTATAAAGCAGCATTGCCAAGAGCTTATTTTGTAAATCGATTTGAAAAAATTCCACCTCTTGAGTTTTTAAATAAGATTAAAAATAATGAGATTGATCCGGTTGATGTTGTTCAGTTTAATCCTGAAACTCAACTTGATTTCACTCAAATTGATCCACCTGATTCGACAGCTTATGTTAAAATTACTAAATACGTTTTTGAAAATATTGAGATGGATGTAAATGCTTCAGGAAATAATCTGCTCTTTTTAGGCGATACTTATTACAATATTGGCTGGAAAGCATTAATCGATGGAAAAGAAACAAAAATTTATCGAGCGAATCACAATGGAAGAGCAATCCTTGTCCCACCAGGAAAACATAAAATTGAATTCAGATACGAGCCAATGAGTTATTATCTGGGTAAAAATATTTCACTCGTTTTGAACGCCATAGTTTTAATTTCACTTGCGTTTTTTGGATTGAAAAATTTCAAACTAAAAAGGTCAACTTAATTTTTTAGATGAACGAAAATTATTCGAGCTTACTTGGTTATCTTCAAAAGAAAAAAATTAAACGAATCTTGCTGATCTCTTTTGAAGATGCTGAAATCGTGAAGAAACTAAAAGAAAATTTTTCAGGCGAATTAAAAGTTTTAAACAAAACTGATTTTGTCGGAACTGGCTTAAAAGAAATTATTCAGAAAACTCGAAGTTCTAAATATGACCTTGTAGTTGTTTCCAATATCAATAGTCAGGTTAACAGAAGCAAAACATCAATTAAAATTTTAACAATACTCTCTAAGTCGTTTAAATCCTTTGTTTATTTTGATGAAAAAAATCTTTTGAAGACTAATAAGATAAAATTACTGCTTGACCTTTGTCCAAAACTTTTAATTGGAATTTTATTCTCCATCTATATCCTGATTAAAACATATCTTTACTTCTATTTAATTTATCCATTTGCTGGTGAAAATGAACAAAAGAGAAAAAATCAGAATAGATTAATTTTATATCTGAGAACAGATTTAGCAGGTAAAATTATTGCTGGAGGGTCAATTACTCATATCAGAGGATTTATTGATGGTGCAAAGAAATTAGATTTCGAAACAATCTATGTTGCCGATTATCCCTTGATTAATCATCCAATTTCAATCGTGGTCAAACCAAATCCATTGCTCGATTTTTTTGACGAAATACAGATGATGGATTATCATTTCAGACTGATTAAAAAGTTAAGAAAATGTTTGAAAGGAATTCAGATTGGTATAATCTATCAAAGACATTCAATTTTTAATGCAAGTGGAGTTATCCTCTCAAAAATTTTGCAAGTGCCTTCGATACTTGAAGTAAATAATTCTGAGGTCTGGGCAAAAAAAAACTGGAGTAGATTGATTTTTGAAAATCTGGCAACAAGGATTGAAAAATTTGCCTTCGAGAAGGCAGACATCATTAGTGTTGTAAGCGAAGTGACAAAAGATCAAATAATAGAAATCGGTGCGAATGAAAAGAAAATTGTAGTTAATCCAAACGGTGTTGATCCAGCAAAATTTTCACCGGATATAAACGGTAATGAAATTAGAATTAAATACAAGCTGGATGAATTCTTTGTAGTCGGTTTTATTGGTACATTCTCACGATGGCATGGTGTTGAGACTTTGTTTGATGCAGCCGTAATAGTTTTATCTAAAAATGATAAAATAAGATTTTTATTGATAGGGGATGGTAATTTAAAATCTAACCTCGAATTAAAAACTGAACAATTAAATTTAAAAGACAAAATTATTTTCACTGGCATCGTGCCCCATGATAAAGCTCCTGAATATCTGGCAGCTTGTGATATTTTAGTTTCACCTCACCTTGGTTTTGAAACAGGTGAAAGATTTTTTGGTTCACCTACTAAACTATTTGAATATATGGCAATGGGGAAACCAATAATTGCAAGTGAACTCGAACAAATTGGAAAAATCATTAAGAATGAATTCAATGGACTAAAATTTAAACCAGGTAATTCTCAAGAACTATCTGAACTGATTTTAAGACTCTACGAAGATAGAGAACTCTGTAAGCGACTGGGTCAACAGGCAAGAGAAGATGTAATTAAAAATTTCACCTGGGAAAAAAATGCCAGAAGAGTCCTTGAAAGAATTTATAACTTTTGAAAGAGCTTGATAATAATTCAGAAACATTCAAAATAAATTCATTTCATAAACTTCAAATCCACATTGAATTCTTTTACTCTATTTAAAAACTCATCAAGCCTTTCAGGTTCAATGAAAACTTTCAGTTCAATAAGTTCTGCGAATTTTGTCTCTGGTGTGACTGGCGAAAATTCTTTAATTAATTTTTTTAATCGTTCAAATTGATGGTAATTAATTTTCAAAACGATTTCTCTGGTAATAAATTTTTCAACTATCTGAGCCGAATTAATTACTTTCATACTTGCTTCGAAATAAGCTTTTGCAAGAGGTCCGACGCCAAGTTTTGTTCCTCCAAAATATCGTATCACAAACAAAGCACATCTGGAAAGGTTTTTAAATTTTAATGCTGAGTAGATTCTCATTCCAGCAGTTCCACTTGGTTCACCATCATCATAATAATGAAAATTGTTCTGGTCAAGAATGTAGGCGTAACAGATGTGTCTGGCTTTAGGATGCTCTTTCCATAACAATGAAAGGATCTCATTAAATTCTTCTTTCGAATTCAATGGATAGAGGAGGGCAATAAATTGCGAATCTTTGACTGATAATTCTTCGGTGTAAACCTTATCTATTGTAAAATAGGAACTCATTATCTCTAAATTTCATTATTTGAAAATCAAATTTATATTATTTAATATGAAAGTTAAATTTGGTGAATAAAAATTAAAATTATGGACTACATCATAATTCGTGGCGCACGGGAACATAACCTTAAAAATTTAGATATTGATATTCCAAGGGATAAATTTATTGTAATCACCGGTCTTTCTGGTTCGGGAAAATCATCACTCGCCTTTGATACTATTTATGCTGAAGGTCAAAGAAGATTTATTGAAAGTCTTTCAGCGTATGCCAGACAATTTCTCGGAAATATGGAAAAACCAGATGTTGATTTTATTGAAGGATTAAGTCCCTCAATTTCAATTGAACAAAAGGCAACATCTGCAAATCCAAGGTCAACAGTTGGAACTATAACAGAGATTTATGATTTTCTTCGATTACTTTATGCTCGAGTAGGAACACCTCACTGCCCGAACTGTGATAATCCAGTCGAAAAAATGAGTAGTGAACAAATTTATGAATCAATCTTTCATGAATTTTTCGGGAAGAAAATTGATATCCTTGCTCCGGTTGTGAGAGGCAGAAAAGGTCATTACCGCGAACTTTTTGAAGATATTTTGAAAGATGGATTCTTAAAAGCAAGAATTGATGGTGAGATTAAGGAAATAGTCAAAGGAATGAAACTCGAGCGTTATAAAATCCACAACATTGAAATTGTAATTGATCGAGTTGAAGTGTTACGCAAATCGGAAAGAAGAATTAAAGAATCAGTTGAATATGCTCTCAACTATGGGAATGGAGTTGCAATTGTTTCCGATGGTGATAGAGAAAAAATTTATAATAGAACCTTAGCCTGCTTAAATTGTGGAATTAGTTTACAAGAACTCGCACCCAATTCATTCTCTTTTAATTCGCCTTATGGATTTTGTCCAGCCTGTGAAGGACTTGGAGTCAAAAAACAACTTGACCCGGCACTTGTAATTCCTGATTGGTCAAAATCAATTAACGAAGAAGCAATCGCACCTTATGGTAAACCAAAGGATAATTGGTTCTTCAATCAATTGCGAGCTCTTGCTGAAACATATCGTTTTGATTTTGATACTCCACTTAATCAATTACCTCAAAAAGTGAAAGACATTTTATTATTCGGTTCTGGTAATGAAAGACTGGAATTCAGATATAAACTCGGTTCAGGTGAATTTGTAACTTATTCCCATCGATTTACCGGGATTATGAATCAACTTCAACATACATATGAGACAACAACATCAAATAACATACGGGAGTGGATTGAGGCTTATATGTCCACATCGGTATGTTCCGAGTGTGATGGTTATCGATTAAAGAAAGAATCATTGAGTGTAAAGATTAATGGGAAAAATATTGGTGAGCTTGCTCATCTATCAATAAAAGATTTGAAAAAGTTTTTTGATGAATTGAAATTTACCGGACGCAATGAAGAAATAGCCAGACAGGTTTTGAAAGAAATTAGAATGCGTTTGAATTTTTTAATCAATGTTGGACTTGAATATCTAACTTTAGATCGAAATGCAACCACACTGTCAGGTGGAGAAGCTCAGCGAATTAGATTAGCCACTCAGATAGGTTCTCAATTAGTTGGTGTTCTCTATGTTCTGGACGAACCAAGCATTGGTTTACATCAGAGAGATAACATTAAATTAATTAATTCATTGAAAGAGTTACGAGATCTTGGCAATACAATCATTGTTGTTGAACACGATAAAGAAACAATAATTAATGCGGATTATTTAATTGACTTAGGTCCAGGGGCTGCTCAAAATGGCGGTAAGGTTGTTCTTCAGGGTGAATTAAAAGATTTATTGAGTAATGGAGAAAAAAGCAATTCTGATTCAATTACGCTTCAATATTTACTCAATAAAAAATTCATTCCCTTCAATTTGAAACCGAGAGCAGGAAATGGGAAATATATTATACTTAAAGGTGCTCGTGGAAATAATTTGAAAAATATATCTGTTAAATTTCCTCTCGGGAAATTTATATGCGTAACTGGTGTAAGTGGGTCAGGTAAATCTACCTTAATCAATGATACTCTTGGTAGAATTCTTTTCAAAGAGTTTTATGATTCGAAACTTGTTCCGTTGCCTTATGATTCAATTTCAGGACTGAAGGAAATCGATAAAGTTATTGAAATTGATCAATCACCAATTGGACGATCTCCAAGGTCTAATCCGGCTACATATACTACACTCTTTACTTTGATTCGAGATTTATTTGCCGAGCTTCCAGATTCTAAAATTCGTGGTTATAAAGCTGGTCGCTTCAGCTTTAATGTTAAAGGTGGAAGATGTGAAGAATGCGAAGGAGATGGATTGAAAAAAAATGAGATGAATTTTCTACCTGATGTTTATGTTTTATGCGATGTCTGCAAAGGGAAAAGATATAACAAAGAAACTCTTGAAGTAAAATACAAAGGAAAATCCATTGCCGATGTGCTTGATATGACTGTTGAAGAAGCATTATATTTCTTTGAAGACTTACCAAGAATTAAAAGAAAATTGAAAACTCTTTATGATGTGGGACTCGGTTACATTAAACTTGGACAGCAGGCAACAACACTTTCTGGTGGTGAAGCTCAGCGTGTAAAACTTGCAACCGAACTTTCAAAAGTACAAACTGGAAGAACACTTTATATTTTAGATGAACCCACAACTGGTCTCCATTTTGAAGATATTAGAATTCTTCTCGATGTGCTCAATAATTTAGTCGATAAAGGAAATACAGTGATTGTAATAGAACACAATTTAGATGTAATCAAATCAGCAGACTGGATTATTGACCTCGGTCCTGAAGGTGGTGATGAAGGTGGTTATATTGTTGCTGAAGGAACTCCACTTGATTTGACAAAATGTGAAAATAGTTATACAGGTAAATTCCTGAAGGCTGAACTCGAACAAAAAAATTAAGGAGTATTAAAATGAAAAAAATTTTATTTCTACTTTTATTGCTTTTTACCTTTTCAAATCTTTCAGGACAATCAAAAGCAATTATGGTTAATCCCCTTGGATTATTCTGGGGAGTAATGAATGTTCAGTACGAATTCAGATATGATTCAGATAATTCAATTGCATTGCGAGCAAACTTTGTAGGTTATGATATTGGAACATTCTCAAATTCAGCTTTTGGTTTCGGTGGTTCTTATCGCTGGTATCATTCTACTAAACCAGTTGTTGGATTATGGTATGGTCCTTCTGCTGACCTTTTATTCTGGACAGCCAGAGAGAAAAATCGTTTTGCTCCTTCAACCTATCGAAGTTCATTTCTGGGTTTAGGTGGTGATGTCGGATATAAATGGAATTTCAATCAATTTGGTGTTGAGGTTTATGGTGGTTTAAGATATTATCTGGGTGAAATTGCAGGACTTTCTTTTGGTGGAGCGTCATTGATTGCTGGTATCAATCTCGGTTACATCTGGTAAAATTCAGTCAGGAGTTATTATGAGTAAGTATGATGAATTTCACAAATTTCGAACTGAAATGAACGAAAAAATCTTGAATTCAAATTTCAGTGATTTCAAAAAATTTTTTGCTCTGGATACTAAAGCTTATCATGAAGGAACAATACCTTCGAAATACAAAGAGATGATGGGATTAGTTGCTTCAATGGTTTTGAGATGTAATGATTGTATTTTTTATCATCTTGAACAATGTATAAAACTTGGTGCGAAGAGAGAAGAACTTTTTGAAGCGATGAATATTGCTCTGATTGTTGGTGGTTCAATCGTTATTCCCCATCTTCGATATGCGTTTTCTTTTTTAGATGAAATTTATGAGAGAGTAAAATGAAAGTAATATCTCCGTCATTCATAATTACAATGAATCGTAATTATGAAATCCTGGAAGGTTATTCAGTTTTAATTTCAGGAAATAGAATTCAGAAAATCGATAGAACTGAAAAGTTAATCCCGATTGCTAAAGAAAATAGATGGGACATTTTTGATGCAACTGGTACAATTTTAATTCCGGGTTTTGTTCAAACTCACATTCACTTATGTCAAACTCTGTTTCGTGGTTTAGCAGATGATCTTGAATTATTGGACTGGCTTCAATTAAAAATTATGCCTTTTGAATATGCTCATAACAAAGAGTCAATGAAATATTCTGCCTTACTTGGTATTAGTGAATTGATAAGATGCGGAACAACTACAATACTTGATATGGGAAGTCTCAATCATTCAGAAGTAATTTTTGAACAACTGATCAATTCGGGTTTGCGTGCGTTTCATGGTAAAGCAATGATGGATATAAATACACTTTATCCAGAATTATCTGAGACAACATCATCAGCATTGAAAAACTCTGAAGAACTGGCAAAAGAATTTCATAATTCTGCCAGTGGTAGAGTTAAATATGCTTTTGCACCGAGATTTATTCTTTCCTGTTCAAACGAATTATTAAAATCAACAAATGAACTTGTCAATGATTTTCCAGGTACTTTATTTCATACACATGCGAGTGAAAATCGTACTGAACTTGAAAATGTTAGAAAAATATGTGGTAAAGATAATATTGAATGTTTCGAGGAACTGAATATTTTGAATGATAAAAGTTGCATTGCTCATTGTATCTGGCTTAATGAAAACGAAATTCAATTGATGAAAAAAAGAGATGCTCGAGTTTTACATTGTCCATCTTCCAATCTTAAACTTGCTTCTGGAATTGCAAACATTCCACGGTACTTAAAAGAAGGTATTTCAGTTTCACTTGGAGCTGATGGTGCACCTTGTAATAATTTCCTCGATATTTTTGTGGAGATGAGACTTGCTTCCTTAATTCAGAAACCATTTCATGGACCAACAATAATGTCAGCAAAAGAAGTATTTGAACTTGCAACAATCGGTGGTGCAAGAGCCTTACATCTGGAACATGAAGTCGGAAGTATTGAAGAAGGAAAAAAAGCAGATCTCGTTTTAATTGAGTTAAATCAATTGCATAATTCAGTGAATATTGATAAAGAAAATTTGTATTCAAATATTGTATATACCTGTGACCATACGAATGTTAAAAGTGTGATGATTGATGGGAACTGGATATATCAGAATTATCAGTTTATGTCAATAGATGTGGAAGAGGTAATTAAAAAATCTCAGGAAGAACTAAGTAAACTTTTATTAAGAGTAAAATAAAATGAAGATAGTTCTTGCTTCAAACAATCCAGACAAAGTCAAAGAAGTAAAAGAAATTCTTGGTCCCCTTGGAATAGAAGTATTTTCTTTGAAAGACCTTGGAATCAAAATTGAAATTGAAGAGGATCAATCTACTTTCGAAGGTAATGCAAGAAAGAAAGCCAGGACTGTTTTTGAACTAACTGGATTGCCTACTATTGCTGACGATTCGGGTTTAATGGTTGAAGCTCTAAATGGTGCACCAGGTGTTTATTCTTCCCGTTATGCAGGGGAAGAACATAATTATGAAAAGAATAATCAAAAATTACTTCAAGAATTAAAAAATAAACCAGAACCTCATCGAGCAAAATTTGTTTGCTTCATCAATTATATAACTGAAATTGAAGATGAAATATTTATTGGAGAAACTTCAGGCGAAATTCTTAAAGAGCCGAGAGGTACCAACGGTTTTGGATATGATCCATTATTCAAGCCCGATGGTTTTGATAAATCATATGCTGAACTCCCTTCAGAAATTAAAAATAAAATTAGTCATCGTTATAAAGCTTTAGTCAAGTTTCGAAATTATCTCGTAGAAAAATTGAAGAATCAAAATGTTCACTGAAAAATTATTTTAAAATTAATATTTAATCACTCATTTCACTTATTCCCGGAATTTTTTCAAGTTGTGTTTGTAATTATTTTTGCATTAGAAAATAAAAATTAACAGAAAGGAGCCACCAGTGAGGAGACCAAATATTCTTTTGATAGTAGTATTTCTCTTAAACTCGATTGTTTATAGTCAGATTTTAACAATAAAGATTGAGCGACTTCCATTGCCTGTTAATGAGGAATGGGCTAATCCAGTTTTTTCTCCTGATGGTCAAAAAATCTACTTTACTAATTCTTCCTTCAATGGGATCTGGGAATACACATTCTCAGGAAATAAACTAAGACAAATCACTGATGCACCGGGTTCTGGTTACGGATTTACAATTTCTGATGATGGAAATTTTTTGGTCTATCGAAGTACTTATTACAATGAGAAAACAAGAGAAAGAATCCAGGAACTTTATCAGGTTAATCTTAAAACTTTATTAAAGAAAAAAATTGTAAGTGGCTCTGATATTTATAATCCAACTTTTGTTAAGTCAAACGTTATTTATTCATCAGGTAGTGAAACAAAAAATCTCGAAAAGGTAAATTTATCAAATGAAACTAAAGTAATTGGCATTGAGAACACTAAAATTGTTTTAATTCATAATGGTGTAAGAAAAGTTTTAGATCCTTTTGGAAATGGTAGTTACATCTGGCCTTCACTCTCACCAGATAAATCAAAAATAGTTGCCTACGAAGCTGACCGTGGAGCTTTTGTCTGTGATTTGAATGGGAATATTCTTGCAAGATTAGGAAAAGTCGATGCACCTGTCTGGACAAAAGACGGTAAATACATTATTTATATGGATGATAAAGACGATGGACATTTTATTTTATCATCAGAAATAATGGCAATTACTCCTGATGGCAAAGAAAAATATGAACTCACCTCAACTCCAAATGTAATTGAAATGTATCCTTCAACTTCTCCAGTGGAAAATAAAATTGTTTGTTCATCGTTGAGTGGTGAAATTTACTTGATTCATTATTCTGAAAGGAGAAGCGATGAAAAAGAGAAATAATTTTTTATTGGTATTGCTTATCATTCCAACTTTAATCTTAGCTCAGCAGAGAACGGATTTCAGTGGACTTAAATTTTGTATTGATCCAGGACATGGTGGACACAATCCAGCAAATGACCGTCATGTAGTTCCTGATCCCGGAATTAATTTCTGGGAATCAGAAAGTAATTTCCAGAAGGCTTTGTTACTGGATACACTATTAAAACAAAAAAATGCCTGGGTGATTTTGACCAGATATACGAATGATTATCCTGATGATAGTCAGGAACCAAGTCTTTCTGCAAGAGCTGCAATTGCTAATGCAAATAATGTCCATTTCTTTCATTCAATTCATTCCAATGCAACTGGTGGAACAAATACAGGGACAAATTACACTTTATTGCTTTTTAGAGGTTACGATAACCAACCTGTTTTTCCCGATGCGAAAACAATGAGTTCTTACATATCACCACAAATTAAAAATCACCTTAGAACATCAACTTCTTATGTTCGTGGTGACTGGTCTTTTTATCCTGATTGGGGTACAGCCGGACTTGGTGTCTTAAGACCATTACAAATGCCAGGGCAACTCTCTGAAGGTTCATTTCACGATTATTTCCCTGAAACACGAAGACTGATGAATCAATCTTATCGTAAAATGGAAGCTTTCGCTATTATGAAAGCTTTTATGCAATTCTACAACGTTGTGCCTGATACCTTTGGTATAATTGCTGGAATTCAAACAGATGCAGATTCACTTAAACCAAAGAATGGAACGATTGTAAAATTACTGCCAGAAAATCGAGTTTACACCGGTGATTATTATAACAATGGGTTTTACATGTTTGATTTTGTTCCGCCAACTCCACACACAGTAAAGTTTGAAACTCCAAATTATGTTTTTGATTCTTCTACTGTTAATGTGAATCCAAATGGATTACATTTTGTTGATAAGAGCTTGATAATAAATATTCCTCCAGTTGTAACAGCAACGCAACCAGTTAATAATGATACTGCTTTTAGAGTTACTAATTATATTGGTATTAGATTTTCAAGAGCAATGGATACATCTTCAGTAAGATTAGCATTTTCAATCACACCTTCAATTAATGGAAGTTTTACCTGGTTGTCAGGTGGTTCTTTACTCTTTTTCTTCCCATCCCAACCTTTGAACTATGACACCTGGTACACACTCAAAATCGATTCAACGGCAAAATCGACAGGTGGAATTACTATTGATGGCAATGGTGATGGTATTCCTGGTGATCCATTTATTTTGAGATTTAAAACACAATCTCAACCAACTTCAGTAAAAGATCAACTTGTATATCCAGAAAAATTTGAATTATATCAAAACTATCCCAATCCATTCAATCCTGAAACAATTATTCAATTTGATTTACCTGAATCTGAATTTGTTGTATTGAAAGTTTTCGACACTTATGGAAAGGAAGTAAAAACTTTGATAAATGAAAATTTAGGTGCTGGAAGATATTCAATTAAATTTGATGCCTCTAATTTAGCTTCAGGTATATATTTTTATAAGATTTTTACTTCAAAATTTTCAAAAGTCAACAAAATGATTTTGATGAAATAATTTCCAGAACTTTTAAAGGTTTTATCCACAATTACTGTTATGTCTAAAATAATTCTCATCACTGGTTCAACTGATGGAATAGGAAAACAAACAGCTCTCGAACTGGCTGAGCGAAATAATCAAATTATTATTCATGGAAGAGACGAAAAAAAATGTATTAGTACATTAAATGAGATTAAATCAAAAACTGGAAATCAAAAGATTGATTATGTCGTTGCTGATTTTTCAACTATCAAATCCATTGAACAGATGGCTAATACAATTTCATCGAAATATTCCCATTTAGATGTGTTGTTAAATAATGCAGGTGTGTATTTAAGAGAAAGAAAAACAAATGACAGAGGAATTGAATTAACTTTTATGATAAATCATTTAGCTCACTTTTATTTAACATTTCTTTTATTTGATTTAATAAAAGAATCTGATGACGGTAGAATTATCAATGTTAGTTCAATTGCCCACGAAAGTGCTGACTTTAATGATGATGATTTTATGCTCGGGAAAAAATATTCCGGTTATACCGCTTATGCGAATTCAAAACTTTTTAATTTACTTTTTACTTATGCCCTTCATCGTCGATTGAAAAATTCTAATGTGAAAGTTTATGCTCTTCATCCTGGTGTGATATCTACAAAACTCTTATACGAAGGTTTCAGAATAACTGGAAGTCCTTTAAACATTGGTGCGGAAACACCGGTTTATCTATCAACATCGGAAAATGTCAAAAATCAAAGTGGAAATTATTTTATTAAGAAAAAACCAGTAAAATCATCCAGAGTTTCCTACGATGAGGGATTACAGGAAAAACTCTGGAATTACTCACTCGAGTTACTCGGTCTTAATAAAGAAGAAGTCGATCAAAAATTCAGATTTAATTAAATAAAATATTTTTTAAGGATGAATTTTAATCAATCATTTTCAATTAAATCAGATCAATCAATGATTTGTAACCGGTGTATATTTATTCAATTGATTTATAAGAAAAGTCACTTCCGTTAGTTGATAATTTCAACAAATCCAAATTGAAAAATTCAACAATTCCAATCCATTGATTTTCAAACACTTATTGAGTTTTTTAATTTTTTGCTGATGAGATATTCAACATTATTTGCTTTATAAAATTTACCTCTCATTTTACACACCTTACTAATTCATTAAAATATAAGCAATTAAGTGGGGATGAAATTTTATTCTTCCTCTGGCACTATGATTGACATTACTATTTACAGAGAATTAATTAAGTAAAAAATTGAGAGGTTAAAAATGGTTGCCTTATTTGTTTTATTAACTTTTGTCTTAATCATCACCATTGATTTGATTGTTACAAAAGTTCGTGAGAAAAAAATCTCCGTCTTTGAAGAAACGACTATTGAGGCTGCAACTCATACAATTTTTACAAAAGAATCAATCTATGTCCCTCAAGGATTTTATTATTCTAAGGGACATACATGGCTTAACATTTCTAATGACGGAAGATTAAAACTAGGGATTGATGATTTCCTGAATAAAGTTTTGAAGCCAGGAAAAATTAATGTTCTTGTTCCCGAAGGTTCAAAGATTAAGCGTGGTGAACCTCTATTTGAAATTTTCACAAACCACAGCAGTGTAAAAATATACTCACCTGTCAATGGAGTCATTTCTTCTTTAAATAAAAGTGTGATTGAAAGACCCGCGTTAATTCGAGATAACCCGTATTCTCAGAATTGGTTAGCAGAAATTGATCCAGTTGATATAAAGGAGCTATTACCTTCATTTAAAATTGGAAAAGAAGTTGTCAACTGGATGAAAGAGGAAGTCAATCGCTTCAAAGATTTACTCGCTCACCTTACACCTAAACCATCGCTTGTTGGTGTAACTCTTTATGATGGCGGAAATATCGTCGAAGGAGTTGCCAGACTACTCGACGATAAAAGCATTGACAGATTTGAAGAAGAGTTTCTGAAAATTACTTCAGTTGAGGAGTAAATTATGAACAGAAAAGCTTTCTTAATTGACATAACAGAATGTGTGGGCTGTGGTGCCTGCTACGAAGCTTGCAAAGAACAAAATCATTTACCTCAGACATCTGATGATCCATTAAGAGATTTTCTTTCAGACAAAACTTATACAATTGTAGAACAGCGAGGTGATTATTTTGTTAGAAGGATGTGTCAACATTGTGAAGAACCAACCTGTGTATCAGTTTGTCCAGTAGGTGCATTCACCAAAACAGAAATTGGTGCAGTGCTTTATGATGAATCAAAATGTCTTGGTTGTAGATATTGTATGCAAGCCTGTCCATTTCAAATTCCAAGATATGAGTGGGGAAGTCTTACTCCAAGGGTTCAGAAATGTATTATGTGTTTTGATAGAGTTAAAGAAGGCAATTTACCTGCTTGTGCCGAAGCTTGTCCAACTGGTGCAACTTTATTCGGTGATCGAAATGAAATGATAGAAATTGCCAGACAGAGAATCGCTGAAAATCCAGATAAATATTATCAACATATTTATGGACTGGAAGAAGTTGGTGGGACATCAGTTCTTTACTTATCACCAGTTCCATTTGAAGAACTTGGATTTAATACAAAACTATTAAAGACAGCACTTCCAAATTTTACTCACGATGCATTATCAAAAATTCCATCTCTTGTTTCAGTGGGTGGAGTCCTGTTAACTGGTTTTTACTGGCTGACAAATCGTAAGAATGAAATTGCAAAAGAAAAATTCGAGCAACAGAAAAATCAACGAGGTAATTAATGAATATTCATATTAAAAGATTATTAAGACCTACTTTCTGGAAAATTGTTGCTGCAATTATTTTAACTCTTGGACTTTACTCAATTTATTTGAGATTTACTGGTGGACTTGCAGCAGTAACGAATTTAAATGATCATTTTCCATGGGGATTATGGATTGGTTTCGATATTCTTTGTGGAGTTGGGATGGCAGCTGGTGGATTTACACTATGTGCAATTGTCTATATTTTTAATATCAAAAAATTTAAACCAATAATTCGTCCTACTATTCTTACAGCATTCTTAGGTTATCTTCTTGTAATTCTTGCTTTACTTATTGACCTTGGTCGTCCATGGGCAATCTGGCATGCAATTATTATGTGGAATCCTCGTTCTGTTATGTTTGAAGTTGCCTGGTGTGTGATGCTTTATACAACAGTATTGTTTCTGGAATTTAGTCCTGTTGTTCTCGAAAAATTTAGAGCAGAAAAACTATTAAAGATTATAAGAGGAATTACAATTCCTCTTGTTGCAATTGGAATTTTACTCTCAACACTTCATCAATCATCTCTTGGTGCTTTGTATTTGATTGTTCCAACCAAGATGCATCCACTATGGTATTCTATAAATCTCCCATGGTTCTTTTATTTAAGTGCAATTGGTGTTGGTTGTGCAATGATAATTTTTGAATCTTACTTAAGTTCAAAAGCTTTCAAAAAAAATCTTGAATTCGAATTGGTCTCTGATGTGGGGAAATGGATTGTTGTTGTAATGAGCACTTATTTAACCTGGAGATTTATGGATTTGATATTAAATGATAAACTTTCGTTATTATTCGTTGACTCTATTGAAACATATCTGTTCTGGTTAGAAATTGTTTTAGGTGCAATTATTCCAGTTATTCTTTTAGCAATACCGAAAATTAGATTGAATAGAGCTGGTCTATTTGTTTCTGCTTGTTTTGTAATTGGTGGTTTTTTACTGAATAGATTAAATGTGAGTGTGACTTCACTTCAAGGATTTTCTCATGTCTCATACTTTCCATCGATTTATGAAATAATTGTGACTTTATTCCTTGTTACTCTGGGTGTAATAATTTTTAACCTGGCAGTACAAAATTTACCCGTTTATGAAAAGACAGAAGAACAAATTCTCGTTGAGTTTGAAATAATTACAGATGATGATTTAAAAGTTCAAGAAGCAAAATAATATGAGTGTTAATATGACTGCTCAGAAATGCATCTGGATGGAATGTGGTTATGTGGAATACAAACTTTGTGATAGAGATTTTGATTGCGAAAATTGTCCATTCGATATCGCAATTAAAAAGGAAAGAGATAACAGTAAAATTGTTAATCTAAAAGACACAACAAATTTTGTTTCTGAGAAAATAATTACATCTAATCATATCTGGTTTTATAAAGAAGCGGATACTTATACTTTTGGTCTTGATCATTTTGTACAAAAGTTTTTTGACCATAATTGTACATTAAGTTTTCCAATTGTTGGTTCTAAATTATTTGAAGGAAAAACATTTCTATGGATTATTGGTTCTTTCGGTGCAATAGGATTCCATTCTCCAGTCACGGGGACAGTAATTTGGATTAATGAAGAAATTAAGAATAATTCAATAAGATTTTTTGAAACTAATTCTTTCAATATTGATTTAGTGAAAGTTGAAAGCTCACAGGAGATTGAAATAAAAAAATCATTCACACTGGAGAATCTGAGTGATTTGATCCAGATGGATAATTCTCTGATTAAAGATTTTTTAATTAAAAAGTTTTCTGCTTCAAGAAAATTTTTAACTCTTACTGATGGGGGAGAATTAATTAAAGATTATTTGAATCAACTTTCTAATCAAGATTATTTACAAATCCTTAAAATGCTGTTTAACAAAAAAAATAGGGAGAAGTAAAATGTTTTATAAAATCACAGCAATTACAATGACAATTTTATTTGCTTTTACAATTAATGTTTTAAGTCAGAACAAATATGTTGGTTTAAAATCATGCATCGCCTGTCACAAAGGTGAAAAGGGTAAGATGGTTTATGAAAGTTGGTTGAAAACAAAACACTCGCAAGCATTCAACACACTTAAATCTGAAAAGTCAAAAGAGATTGCAAAAAGAATGAATTTGAAATCAGACCCAACGGAAGCATTAGAATGTTTGAAATGTCACGCCACTGGTTATTTCCCTGACGAACAGATGAGCCCTTCAAATAAAAAGGAAGATGGTGTAACCTGTGAAGCTTGTCATGGACCTGGCTCTGCATATCGAAACAAACATGGTAAGGATAAAAAAGAAGAAGGCTTAAAACTTGGTTTAATCATTGGAAAGAACGACGAGAAAATCTGTAAGAAATGTCATAACCAAGAAAGCCCGACTTTTGTAGGATTTAACTACAAAAAGGACTGGGAAAAAGTTAAACATTAATCTGATTAAAATATTTTTTTAAAAGTTAAGGTAATTCTCGGTTTACCACCTTTCAAAAAGATGGGTGGTAAATTTTTGTTATTGTCTTGTCTCTAATTTGTGTTTGTCATGTTTAATTAACGATTAAGATTTTTGAGAGATAAATTTTTTACATAAAGAAAACGATTCGTTCAATTCAAATTTTTATGTGATTAGAGAATTAATCTTTCCACTTTGTAACTGATAGAAGTTCTAATTATGTTTGTAAGGAGATGAGGTTTTTGTGATGGAAGGAAATAATTTACCACGGGCAGATAATAATTCACCTGATAACTCCAGAAGCAAAATTTGCAAGTTTAAAATTTGTCAAACTCTTGCGTTTAAACTTATTCTCAGTCTCATAATGCTTTTCTTAATAATATTTTCCATCACTACAGTTATTTCCATTCAGCAGAATCGACAACACATAATGGAAATCGTTGATAAGAATATTATTCGTACAGGCGATATCATAAAGAGGTCAGCTCATTATTCTATGCTTTTGAACAGGAGAGAAGATGTTCGTCAAATAATTAAGACAATTGGGAATGAACCTGAAGTTGAGAGAATTAATGTTTACAATAAAAAAGGGGTTATCTCATTCTCTGATAATGATTCTCTCGTTGGTAAAATAGTTGATATGAGATCAGCTGAGTGTAGTCCCTGTCATTCTATACAAAATCCAAAACTATATCTTGAAATTGGTGAGCGAACGAGAATTTTCAAAAACGTAAAAGGGGAAAGAGTAATTGGTTTAATCATTCCAATTGAAAATGAACCGAAATGTTCAAATGCAGAATGTCACGCTCATCCTGACTATCAAAAAATTCTTGGTGTGATCGATGTTCAAATGTCCCTCGTTTCGATTGATAAAAAAATCAATCAAAATAGAAAATCTCTTATCATAAATTCTCTACTTATTACATTTATTGTTTCCTTTTTCAGTGGAATTTTTATCTGGGTAGTTGTTCATTCAAAGGTTAGAGAATTAATCAAAGGAACAAAAGAAATATCAAGGGGAAATTATGATTTCAGAATCAATTTGAAATCTAAAGATGAACTTGGTGAGTTATCTTTACATTTCAATGAAATGGCATCTAATCTTCAAAAGGCATTAAATGAAATAAAATCACTTAATGAAAATTTAAATATCAAAGTAAAAGAAAAGACTGAACAACTTCGAAACATTTATAATCATGTTAATCAGATCGAAAGAATTGCATCTCTTGGAAAACTTTCTGCTACTGTTGCTCATGAATTAAATAATCCTCTTGAAGGGATTTTAACTTATTCTAAATTAATTATTAAAAAATTGAATAATGAATTGACTCAGGAAGATAAGAGTAAAATAATCACTTATCTTGAGTTGATTGCTACAGAAGCGGAAAGATGTGGAAATATTGTTAAGAATCTTCTTTTGTTTTCGCGTTCATCTGAAAAAAATATCTCGACTAATGATTTGATTTCAATAATTGATAGAAGCTTGCTCTTAATTAATCATCATTTACATTTGAATAATATTAAACTCGAAAAAGATTTTTGTTGCAACTATCTTGAGTTTGAGTGTGATAAGAATCAAATTCAGCAAGCAATCCTCGCAATCCTGATTAATGCAATTGAAGCAATGCCCGAAGGCGGAACACTTGCTATTAAAGTATTCTGTTCTGATTCAATTATAAACATTATAATTTCAGATACAGGTGTAGGAATCTCAAAAGAAAATCTCGATAAAATCTTTGAACCATTCTTTTCAACTAAACCTGGTGGGAAAGGGACAGGGCTCGGTTTGTCTGTTGTCTATGGAATTGTTAAACAACATCAAGGAAAGATTAGTATTGAGAGTGAAGTCAATAAAGGAACAAAGGTCACTTTAACTTTTCCAAAAAAAATAATTGCTGAAATGGGGTGAGGTCAAATATGAATAACTCGGAAATAAAAATTTTAATAGTAGATGATGAACAAATTGTTCGTGATTCACTAACTCACTGGTTTGAAGAAGACGGATATCAGGTGAGTTCGGCTGCCGATGCTTTTGATGTTTTAAAAGATCTTCGACCAAATAAGTATGATATTATGCTTGTTGATATTAAAATGCCAAAGATGAGTGGTCTTGAATTGTTAGAAAAAGTTAAAGAAATAGATCCAGATTGTATTGTAATTATAATCACAGCTTATGCTTCAGTACCATCGGCAGTTCAAGCTTTAAAAAATGGTGCATTCGATTATGTAACAAAACCAATTGATCCAGATGAACTTTCCCACTTAATCAAAAATGCAATCAAACAAAAATCATTAAAGCAAGAAAATGTTGCTCTAAAAACAAGCATTGATGAAATGTTTGGTTTTGAAGGACTGATCGGTGAAAGCACTGAAATGAAAAAAGTTTTTGAGCTCATTAAAATTGTTGCTCCGCAAGATACAACTGTAATGATTCGTGGTGAAAGCGGTACAGGGAAAGAATTGATTGCCAGAGCAATTCATATGAATTCACCGAGAAGATATTATCCAATCATTCCTGTTAACTGCGGTGCTTTTACTGAATCTTTGCTTGAAAGTGAATTATTTGGACATGAAAAAGGTGCATTTACTGGAGCTCAATATCGTCGAAAGGGAAAAATTGAAATGGCAAATGGAGGTACACTATTTCTCGATGAAGTAGGAAGTGTCTCACCTAAAATGCAAATCGAATTGTTGAGGGCTCTTGAAACTAAACAATTTACACGAGTAGGTGGAAACGAAATAGTTAAAGTTGATTTTAGATTGATTTCAGCTACCAATGAAAATCTGGAAAAATTGGTTGAAGAAGGTAGATTTCGAGAAGACCTTTACTACAGATTAAATGTATTTACGATTTATGTCCCACCACTTCGCGAAAGAAGAAGCGATATTCCAGTTCTTGCAAATTATTTTGTTCAAAAATTTGCCCGTCAGATGAATAAACCAATCTTAAAAATTTCTGATGAAGCGATGGAAATTCTTCTTAATCACAATTGGCCAGGAAATGTTCGTGAACTTGAAAATGCAATTGAACGAGCAATGGTTGTGGGTAAACTTCCAGAGATTAAACCATCGGATTTACCTTTTCAAATCGAAAAGAATATTAAAAATGAATCTGACTCTCTTGAAGATGTCGAGAAAAATCACATTCATAGAGTCTTGAGAAAATATGACTGGAATATTTCTAAAGCTGCGGCAGCACTCGAAATTGATAGAGTAACTCTCTATAACAAAATCAAAAAATATGGACTTCAAAAAAATTAATTTATGCCTCAGGCAGCAATTTTACTTATTAATTTCAATTCAAGCTTAATTATACCAGCCATTGAAGATAACCTCAAAAAAAAGTTTAATCTAATTAGTGACTTAATTATTCCTGATATAGATTTGAGAAATTATTATTCAGAGTCTCGAGATCAATATTATTCAACAAAGCTCATAGAATTTTCTTTGAATAAATATTCTCATTACGATAAGATTTTGAGTCTGACAGATTTTGATTTATATGTGCCAGTCCTAACATTTGTTTTTGGTGAGGCTCAATTGAATGGTAAAGCAGCAATTGTTTCAGCTCATCGTTTGTATCCTGAATTTTATGGTTTGCCCCAGAATGACGAATTATTTATCTCAAGATTAATTAAAGAAATAAATCATGAACTCGGTCATACTTATGGTTTGCGTCATTGTCTGGATTTCCAGTGTGTAATGCATTCATCTTCAAATGTTGATGAAATCGATATAAAGGCAGAAGACTTTTGTGAGTCGTGTAGATTAAAAATAAGATGAACATCGATAAATTTTAGACTGCGAGAACTCTTATCTTAATTTTAAAAAAGTATAAACATTATACTATAATTAAAGATGCAATAACAAAATATGAATTCTAAGAAAAGGGAAACAGTTTTCTATTTAGTAGATTGACAAAACTCTTGACATTAACTTTTCAATTTTACAATTTCGCCATCAAATTAATTAATAAGTGTAATCTGGAATTAGAATAAATACATTATATACAGAATTTACAAGTGGGAGCATCTATGAAAGTATTTATTTTAGTCCACATCATTTCCCTCTTCAAAATATTTAAATCAAGCAATCTCACACCTTAGTTTAATTCCCGACTAAGTAAGCAATTAATTGGAGGGCAATATATGAGCAGAATTTACATAGCAATTCTTTTTGTTTTATTTTATTCAAATCTATTTTCTCAATCACTCAGTGGTGAACTGAACATAAATCCATTTCCATCACCTTATTTAAGCGATTGGGAAAGAAGCGCTTCCTCTATGGGGCAATTAACTATTTACAATCCTTCTTCCTCAACTGAGCAAATCAGGTTAAGAGCAATTTTAAGTAAAACAGGAAGGGGAGTACTGCTTCGAGTTCTAACAGATCCAATTGCATTGACAGGCTCACCAGTTCAGGTCATTTCAAATCCATTATCATTACACTATTCTGAGATTGATTTTGTTGATACAGAAACGAGAGATAATGTAATACGAACTGGCAGATTACCAGAAGGAGAATATTCTCTTTGTATAAATATTGAGAATTTATCCGGGGCAGTTTTAGCGAGCAACATTTGTGCAAGTCTTACGATTAATTATCCTTCTGCACCACAATTAATAAGTCCGGAGAATAATGCACTGGTGGATCAAACCTATCCTGTGTTTCAATGGACACCTGTTACAGTTCCACCACGTTACACAATAAGTTATACATTTAGACTTTATGAGATTCTTAGTGGACAAACTCCATCTACTGCTATTGCATCTAATCATCCAGTATATGAAAATACTAGTATTACTGGTACTACATTCATTTATCCTGTTGATGCACCAACTCTTGAAACAGGTAAGTCCTATGCCTGGCAAGTTCAGGTTCTTGACCAGTATGGAACCCCTCTCACTCAAAATAATGGGAAGTCTGAGATTTTTACTTTTACGAAGGTAAGGAGTGGAGTTGTTGGAAATTTAACAATTGTTTATCCACAAAATAATGATACTATTCCATGGAATTATTTCCCGATTATTTTTCGTTTTGATCCGTATTCAGATGATTATATAAAATGTGAATATACATTTGAGTTATCTGAAAATGGAAGGACACTTTACACAAAGAATAGAACAGGTTCAAATGCATTAGACTGGCCTCGTGGACCAAGAAGATCTCAGGAAGAAGCTCTTGGACTATCCATTACCGAAGAACAATCACAACATTTAGCAATAAACAAGAGATTAAACGAATCGCCAGCTCCACCACAATTTAATCGCGGGAAAAATTATTCCTGGAGTGCGGATATTGAGATTGAAAGTAGAAGAAGAACTGAAATTTCTGGAACATTGAATGGTGATTTTTCTGTCGGTATGGGTAGACCGGTCTTAAATCAACCACGTGATTCAGATACACTTTCCAGGGGAATTATTAACTTTTCATTTTTAACTTCTAATCCACCAAGTAGATTGGTTCCACCATTCTCAATTGTACAATCAGGTGGAGGTGCCGCAAATTTCTTTAATGGCGGAATTCGTGAACGCTGGGTGCTTGAAGTTTCAAGAAGAAGTAATATGTCAGAAGCTGTTCAGGTTTCAAATGGTTTTATTGGCGCTGACCTCGATTTGAACAGTGCAATAGATAATCCATCATCTGCAATTTCTGCGATTTATAAAAATGTTAATGCTTCATATAATGCTAATGATACAGGCTGGTATTTCTGGAGAGTTAAATGGTTAATCAACCCGGATGATTCAACAAGCAATTCATACAGGGAAAGTGAAATCTTTAGATTTTATGTCAGAGATACTGTTACTCAAAGAGATACTACCAGACCAACTCCCTCAAGCTGTATTGCAAGTTGTGAGGCGCCACCAATCACGAATCGTACTGCTGTAACAACTGCCAGAGCCGGTAGTGATTTACAAATTGGTTTGTTCACTATGAGAGTAACAGAAATCAGATGGACAGGTGAAACAGCGGAAGGAAGAGGAACGATTCGTGTTCCATTCTTGAGAGCACCAATTAGAGTTAATTTCCGGAATATTAAAGTTAACAATGAAGGCAGAATTTTTGAAGGAATTGTAAGGGCTGAATATGACAATCAAAGTGTTGTTCCATCATCTCTCACTTCACCTGGAAGAAGTATTGCGTCTTTAAATGAAAGCGAAATACGAAATCTTTATGAATATGTTAACCAGGAGGTTCGAAGAGTTACTTCATTTTTTGGTGATAATCCAATTGGATTGCCAATAGGTTTGGATAAAATAGTTGATGGTAGAAGATATACAGTTGCAATAGTTGGTTTAGATTTTAAAGTAGATAAAGCAGAATTAAATGCAATGGTTGCGCTTGACTTTCCTGAACTTCATGGATGGATTGGACTTGGTGCAAAAGAAATTTGTTTTCATCCAAATGGTTTAGGTGGTCTTGGACAGGGTATGCTGTATTTACCAAATAATGTTGACCTTGTCTGGTCAAGTGATATCACAGTAAGATTAAAGAAAACACAATTTTCAGATGATTATGGAGCGATTAGTGATTCAGGTACATATGTAAAATGGGATTGTAGTGGATTCTTAAGTCTGGGAATTTCAGGTGAGATTAGGTTTGGTCGAAATCTTCTTGTGGAAGATAGAGATGATGGCACTCCATCTTCAGATACAATAATTGCTTCATTTAAAACAACTGTAAGAAGACACAATAACTGGATAGCCTCTCTCACATTTAACAGACCTTTTCAAATAAATGGAGTTAATGGTTTTGGTTTTCAAATTCAAGAAGCGTGGTTAGATTTTTCAGATGCTGATAATCCAGCTGGATTTAATCATCCTGGTGGAAGTGGAAATAATCCAACCTGGAAGGGTTTATATTTAAAAAGAGCCCTTTTCAAACTTCCTTCTCATTTTAGAAGTGCTTCCAGCCCTTCTCAAAGAATAAACTTTGGTATTAATAATTTAATTGTCGATAGAAATGGATTTACAGCAAGTTTTAGATCAGAAAATGTTTTAAACTTAAGTGATGGAAATCTTGATGGCTGGCGTTTCTCAATTGACACAATTTACTTTGATATGGTTAATAGTGCATTTAGAAGAGCTGGTTTCAATGGTAAAATACGAACTTCGTTTACTGATTCAGTTTTCACATATAATTCAGTTCTTAGCAGAGATACAAGTGGCGAATTCAGTTATAATTTTATAATTCATCCTCTATCTCGAGTCAATGCGAATATATGGCTTGCAACATTAGAACTGGATGGTACTTCCAGAATTAGTGTAAATATTGATAGAAGTGGTGTCTCAGCACGAGCAGTTTTAAATGGAACTATGTCAATAAATACAGTTCTTCCTGGTATTGGACAAACCAGATTTACTGCAATGAGGTTTCAGGGGTTAACATTCCTGACAAGAGATCCATATATAGAATGTCCTGGTGGTAATTGTGTAACTTTTGGTTCAGCAAGTCCACAAAAAATGATTGCCATGGAAATGTTAGAGAATCCTCCTGGTCAATCTTTACCACCAGAAAATAGGAGTGTTGGTGGTTTTCCTGTTTCAATTAGTAATGTTCGAATGATTACAAGAACAAATCGAGATGGATCACCTCTGGCAGGAATTTCGTTTACTATAAATTTAAGTCTTATGCCAGGAGCCAGTAATACCTTCTCTGCTTCAACAACGCTCAATGTATTTGGCAGGTTTGATTTAACAGGACAACAACGCTGGGAGTATCATAGTGTTGAAGTTGATTCGGTTAATGTTAGAGGTTCAGTTGGTGTTGTTTCTATAGAAGGAGGACTTAAATTTTATAATCAGGACCCAACGTATGGAACAGGAATAAAAGGATTTGTTGATGCAACTTTTAGACCCACCATCAGGGCTCGAGTAGCTGCCCAATTTGGTTCAAAGGATGGATTTAATTACTGGTTTGTTGATGCTCAAGCAATCTTCACTCCTGGTATTACAATCGTTACTGGTATAGATGTTTATGGTTTCGGTGGAGGTGCCTGGTATAAAATGAGACGAGAGGGTTTATTACCAAATGCTCAAGGATTAACGACTGCTGATACCTCAGGTAGAGGAGGTCCAGGAGGTACATTGAGCGGAGTATCTTATCGCCCTGATAACAACATTAGTTTTGGATTTGAAGCCACAATAGTTTTTGGAAATACGGGAGGGGGACAATCATATAATGCGGATGTTACCTTTAATGCCCAGTTCACCTCTTCTGGTGGTGTGAGCAGTATGAATTTAATTGGAGATGTTTATTTCTTCACTCAAGTTAACAATCGTCGCAATGTGCCAGTCAGAGGAACAGCAACAATTGGATATGATTTTGAACGTAATATCTTTCATGGATTATTTACTGTGAATTTTAATTATACCGTTGTAAGGGGTAATGGATCGGTTGTTTTACATTTTTCACCGGATACAAATTTTGTTCATATTGGTTCACCTACCAGACCAATAACATTAGAATTAGTAATCCCGGGACTTCCTACTCCACCACAAGCCCGGGCATATTTCATGGTTGGAAACTATTTACCGGATCCTCTTCCTCCACCATCTGAAGTTGGCTCAATTCTTGGCAGCGGAATGAGTTTCCCCAGTCGTGATGCAATGATTACAAGTGGTAGAGGTTTTGCCTTCGGTGCAAGGTTTGATGCAAATACAGGAAGAATTGCTTTCGGACCATTTTTTGGTCGGCTAAATATGGGTGCTGGTTTTGATATGACACTTCAAAATGTGGAAGGACGTAGCTGTGAAGGGAGACCTTCCATTGGTATAAATAACTGGTATGCTAATGGTTATATGTACGCTTTTATTCAAGGGACAATTGGTCTGTATGTAGATATATGGTTCACAAGGGGTGAATTTAAAATATTAGACCTTAGTGCAGCTGCTGCTTTACAGGGTGGTTTACCTAATCCTATTTGGTTAAAAGGTGCTGTAGGTGGATATTATAATATACTGAATGGCTTGGTCCAGGGTAATTGTCGCTTTGAATTTTCTCTTGGTGAAGGACCATGCATCCCACCTCTTGAATCACCACTTGTGAATGTGAATATACTTACTGATTTAAGCCCTGCTCATAATTCAACGAATGTAGATCCTTATGTAAATCCTGTTGCATTATTTAACGCAGAAATAAATAGAGAGTTTGAATTAGAACAGGTTAGAGATGATGGAAGCAGAGTTGTAAGAAGATTTAGATTTTTAATTGAAAGATTTGAACTAAAGCGTGGACCAGCAGTTATTCCCTGTGATCTTCAAGTTTCATCTGATCGTTTAAGCGCAATTTTAGTTCCTTATAATATGTTAGAACCCAATACAAATTATAATGTAACTATTAGATTGAAAGGTCAGGAATATAGAGAAGGTAGATGGGAAGATGCAAGAAATTCAAGTGGACAAATTATTTATGCTGAATTAAGTCATGATTTCAGAACAGGACCTGCCCCAAATAATATTCCACCACACACTGTTGCTTATTCTTTTCCTTTTCATGGTCAAAGATTTTTCTTGATTGATGAATGCAGGAATGGTGTTGTGGTGCTTAAACAAGGTAGACCAGATTTATTTAGAACATCTTCCAGTGTATCATACTTTATTAAATTTATTCCAATCGATGGTGGTGATACACTAACATCACCAGTCGAATATTCAAGCGCTACAAATACTATTAGATTTCAGATACCGATTAATCTTCGAACATCTACAATTTATGCGGCTCAAATTATTAAAAGATTTGAAATACGAGTGCCAGCTCATATACAGCAACAGTTACAGAATATTTTAGGATTTAACACTCGTATAACGAGACGTGGAAGTGATACACTCATTGCAATTCGTCAAGGAAGAATTGATGGAAGAATTACGAAAGATCCAAATGAAACTATTTATTATGTATTTTTCTTTAAGACAAGTAGGTATAGAAATCTTAGTGCAAAAGTAGCAGGATTATCTAATACTTCAACGTCAAGAGAAGCAGGTTTCCTTTATGATGTATTAGAAGCAAGATTTAATGCACAGGAATGGTGGGATGAGTTCGATGTTGATGGTTATTCTTATTCTAACGGTTATAGAAATTACAGGGTACCTCCATTAGTCAGAACAATAGATGGCTTAAATAATGTCTGGTACAATACTTTTACATCGCCTGTTATTTACCAGTATTACAGGAATTTAGTGAGTGGAGGATTTAGAGATAACTGGTGGGAACAAAGAATTAGAGATCGTTTAGGAGTTCCTCCAGTTAATGAGGTAGTAACTATTTCAGATCCTTTAGGTCCTTTGAGTGAGAATGAATATCTACCACAAAGTACATCCACCCAAAACTTTGGCACAACACTTTTGATAGGAGCCGGTTTATTTTCTGGTTCATCAACCACTTTACCTGGTACATCACCGACAATCCTCCTCAGTGGCAGTAGATCTTATAGAAAAATCGTATTTGGACCTGCTGGTATGACTTATATGGATTATTCTCATTTAGGTAGAGCAACTGCAAGATTTATAACAACCTATGGTCATCCCAGTACATCAGAATTCATTCGAGAACCTTTAAAGTCGCAAATGTTGAGATATTTAAATTCAAGGTGGACAACTTATATGAGAGGTGCTTATAGAATTGGATTTCGATATTATCCATTTACATGTCTGGATCCAGATACAACTCCACCAACTTATTATGTGAGCTTTACATATTAAAAGGAGTATTTAATATGAAGTATAAATATTTTTTGATGATCATCTTTATAGTATTTATGAATTATATCAACGCTCAATCATTCTTTTATAACGATTCACTGAGTAATCTGGTGGCTATAGCAAAGGTAAAGAAAGATGAAGTGGTAATTCGTTGGGCTCCGAAGAATCATATTGCCTGGAATAGAGGAAATATATCGGGATATAAGGTTCTTCGTTACAGGGTGAATTTTGAAGGGAAAAAACCAGTGGAAGTTACAAAAGTTGGTAATGATACAATTAAACCATTAACACTTGAAAAATGGAAGGAGAAATTTCCCGAGGATCATCCTTACGCACCAGTTGCTGTTCAAGCTTTATACGGGGAAAAATTTCAGGTGAAAGAAAAAGAGTTAGATATATTTAGTGCAAGAACTATTTCACAAGAACAGGAATTAAGGTATTCTATTGCTTTATATCTTGCTGACATTGACTATGAAGTTGCCGATGCACTGGGTTTAAGAGTTGTCGATAAAACTATTGAGAAGGATGAGCAATATCTTTATTTAATTATTCCTTATGATACATCTGTAATGGATACAGCTCAAGTTTTTGTGGATACTCGTTATCCAGCAGAAATTCCAAAGGCTCCTCCATTAGAAAAAAATGAAATGGAAAACCGGATTGAATTAAGATGGAACAATGAACAAGCCAGATTTATTTTTACAGCATACTGGATTGAAAGGAGTAAGGATGGAGTTAACTGGCAAAGACTAAATTCCACACCATTTTTAAGTGCGACACAAAATAGCGATGGTAGATTTGATAAGTATGCTTATTATATAGATACAACTATCTCACGTAATTATGAGGTATATAAATACAGATTAATTGGAATAACATCATTTGGTGAATTGAGCGAACCATCGGATGTAATTGAAGCAATGGGCAGAGATAGAACACCACCACCTTCACCTGTGATTAAATCAATTAAAGATATTGGCGGAAAATTTAAATTGGAATGGGAATTAGACAATCCACCGAAAGACCTCAAAGGTTTTTTGGTTGGAAGAAGTGATAAAATTACCGGCGATTATAGTCCAATTACAAAAGATTTCTTACCTCCAAACACAAATACATTTATTGATGATAGTCCATCTTTCTATGGTGAGAATTATTATGTTGTTTATGCATCGGACACTGCAAATAATTTTAGTGCATCGCTGCCGGTTTATGGATTTATTGTCGATTCAATTCCACCTGCAAAACCAAAAGGATTAAAAGGGACAATTGATTCATCTGGAATTGTTAAGCTTACTTGGTTACTGGGCGATGAACCCGATATCATTGGTTACAGGGTTTACTATGCAAATAGAGTTGATCACGAATTCAGTAACCTCACACCGTATCCATTAAGGGACACGGTTTTTATTGATACACTAAATCTTAATACTCTCACAAAAGAAATATTTTATCAGGTTGTTGCTGTTGATAGAAATTATAATCACAGTGAAAGGTCTGACATTTTGAGACTGGTTAAGCCGGATATTGTGCCTCCCGTTAGTCCATTAATCTCAGATTATACAGTTACAGATTCAATGATAACAATACAGGTAATTACAAGTTCAAGTGATGATGTGGCAGAGCATATTTTATTGAGAAAAGGTGAGAATGATAAAGATTGGGTTAGACTTCAATCTTTAAAAGGAAAACCTATCAAAGGAACACAAACATTTGTAGATAAAAATTTTGCCGGTTCTTCTTTCTATTATTATACAGTACAAGCATTAGATTCTACGGGAAACAAATCTGAATTTGCTCCACCAATTGGAATAAAAATTTTAGTTAATAACAATCGATTTAAGATTAAACGATTAGAAGCAACTTATGATAAGGAGAAAAAAATCATATTACTAAACTGGGAAAAGCTGAATGAACCAGTTAAATATTACGTAATCTTTAGAAAAGTTAACGGAGATAATTTTGAAAATTATTCATCTGTTGATCCTGACAAAACAACCTTTGTTGATAAAGACCTGATTTTTGATGGAGAATATCAGTACGCTATTAAATCTATTTCTTCCAGTGGTGAATCAGAAATTACTTTATCAAATAAGATTAAGGTCATGAAGGGTGAATAAGTATGAGAACAAGAATTAAAAGTTCACTATTCCTTATAATTTTTTTACTGCCAGTTCAAATCTTGCAATCACAGCAAAAATCGGGTGAAGAGAATTTTATTAAAAAGAATTTTGTACTCAGTGGTGATATAGTTGCTTATACAGAATACTTTAAAACAAATAACAGTTTTGCGAGAAGACCTCCATATACTGGTAGAATTATTTTCAGACCAACTCTTAGTTTATTCGGGTTATTCCAGATTCCATTTGAATTTTTAATTTCCACTGAAGGAAGTTCAGCAAGACAGGATATTAATCAATATGGTATTAATCCAAGGTGGAGCTGGGGCTCAATATATCTTGGTGATTATTCAATGGAATTTTCAAGATATACTTTGAGCGGAATTAGAATAAGAGGAGTGGGACTGGAATTATTTCCCGGAAAATTTCGCTTTAGTATTGCAACAGGCTTGACTAAAAGAGCAGTTTTAAGTGGAGCTCAAGATGGTAGTTATAAACGATTTATGTATTCAGCAAAAATTGGTTATGGTGATGAAGCCAGTAGTTATATTGATTTGATGTTTGTTCGTGTTAAAGATGAAATAACTTCGTTAGAACAGAATCTTAAATCTATAACAATACTCACTCCAAATGGACAGGATATTTTAGAGATTGGTTCAATGGTTCCTATTACATGGAATTCTTATGGAATAAGTGGACCTGTAAAGATTGAATTATCAAGAGATGGAGGTTTTTCCTTTGAGACCATTCAGGATGAACAACCAAATTATGGTTTATTTAACTGGGTTGTTACCGGTCCAAATACTAATCAAGCTTTAATAAAGATTTCAAGCAAAGAAGATACTACAATATTTGATTTGAGCGACGGTTATTTTTCAATTGGTAGTGGAGTTCAAACAGTTATAAATAGATCAACTAATCCAATAATTAATTATAATTCAGTCACTCCACAGGAAAATTTAATAGTTGGTTCAAAAGGTAAAATTTCTCTTTTTAGTGGAAGGTTTAGTTTCGAATACGATGGTGGCGGGAGTGTTTATACTCGAGATTTAAGATCAAAAGAAATTAGTCTGGACTCTGTAAGAGTACCTTCATTTGTAAAAAATATTTATAAACCTCGAATAGGGACAAATGCAGATTTTGCTTTTAATACTCAATTAAGTTTGAGATTAAAATACTTTACTACACGGATAGGATTTAGAAGAATACAACCGGGGTATTATTCTCTGGGTGTACCTTCTCTCATAAGTGATATCCAGGAAATTTCAGTAATGAACTATATAAATTTTTCTATCATTAACTTAAACCTGACTTATTCGAGACAAAACGATAATTTATTGCGACAAAAAATCTTCACAACTTTTAGAGATAATTTTGGTGCATCTTTAAATTTACGATTATCTAAAAGATGGTTTAGCAATGTTTCAGGAAATTATTTGAAAATGAATAATGATTCGGATAATGATTCAACTAAAATTGTTTTCAATAATTTAGTATTAAGTTTTAGTAATAATTTCAATTTTGATCCTAAAGATTTTCTTCAGAACATCAGTCTGAACTATTCATTTCAGAATTCTAATAATGCATCATATATGATTAAGAATAATACGACTCAAATTCATTCGATTAATCTCAATTTTGGCTTTAAAGTCTACGAGAATCTTAATTCGAGTTTCTCAACTAATTTTATCAATACAAGCTTATTCGATACATTAAAATATCTAACACATAATTATAGCCTGAATTTTCAACACAAAGCGTTTTCAAATAAATTAATTACTTCTTTGAATTTTTCTTCTGCCTTCAGTCAGGATAACAGTTCATTCAGGACAACACTGAGTTCTGGATTTTCTTTTACTAAATATGATAATCTTTCATTAACTATTGCTTTTACTCGATTCAATGGAAGAACATTTAGAGGAGGTAGCTTTAACGAATTTATTACAAGTTTGAGTTATAATAGAAGATTTTAATTGAGATTTTTCAAAGTGTAAAACAATTACAAATAAAAGTTTAATCGATTTTAGCAAAGCCTGTAAAGAAGCTTTTCGCGAAGTTGTATTTGTCATTGTCTTTCAACTGGTGATTTTGACTTTGCTTCTGATTGAATGTAGAGATAAGAACCATTTACATTTTTAGGTTTCTCCAGGGTTTTCTGGAAAAGTAAAAAAATCTGGTCGATCTGCAGTTTCAAAATTAAAACTATGAACAAGTATTGCCAGAAGATTAAAGAATAAAATGAAAGCTCTCCATATAATTTTTATGACATTGAAGGAAAGTGAAAAAAGATTTAACTAAGATTAGAGTTTTGCCATAGTGGAATATGTAATCATAAATGTAAAATATAAAAGCAAGTAATTTCCCTCCTACTAAATTCAAATAAACTGTTGAAATTAAATCGAACTTTAAATCAGTTCTTTATTTCACTTTTATCATTTATTGATTTCAAATTTATGATTACTGAATTGTAAAATTGTTCATTCACCCATTTAATATTTATTTTAGAAAAAAAGGAAATTCAAAATGGACATTAACTTACTTGCAGTTTTCGTCGTTACTCTGTTCACTTTCTTTTTAGGTGGTCTCTGGTATTCGAAAATCCTGTTTGCCAGGTTGTTTATAAAAAATATCAGCTTGACAGAAGAAGAATTAAAACAAGGTGGAAAATCAATTTTTATTTATGAGTTCATTGCAGCTTTTATAACGAACTATGTATTAGCGTCGATTATTCTTCTCTCTGGTGCAGATGATTTCTGGAGAGGATTTCAACTCGGAATAATTTTATGGATAGGTTTTGTTGTAATGACTCATCTCTCAACTGTTACATTTGAAAAAAGAAATTTTACATTATTCTTACTTCAAATGTTTTACAGGCTTATTGCTATCTCAATTAGTGGTGGAATTTTAGCAATCTGGAAATAAAGAAAGGAGCTTTAGAATGAAGAGATTAATCCTTATTCTAATTTTAATTTCAGTTCAGTTCATATTTGCTCAAAATAAACGAGCACTTGAAATTGATGATATGTTCAAGATAAAAAGAATTTCTCAAACGACTGTATCTCCTGATGGTAGATATGTTGCATTTGTCCTGACGACAATTAATTATGAAGAGAATAAAGGAACAAGTGATATCTGGATTTACGATTTATTGAGTGGTGAGAAAAAGAATCTGACTAATACACCGTATTCAGAAAATTCTCCTTACTGGTTTCCTGATTCGAAAAATATCGCTTTCGTTTCTTACAAGACAGGAACTCCCCAGATTTTCAAGCTTGATATAACGAAAGAAACAGAACCAGAACAAATTACTAATCTATTCACTGGTGCTGATGGACCAGTTGTTTCACCTGATGGTAAAAAAATATTATTTACTTCGGAGGTTTATCCAGATTGTATAACAGATGACTGTAACCAAAAAAGAGATGAAGAAAAAGAGAAAAGTAAAGTCAAAGCTAAGATTTTTGACAATTTAATGATTCGTCATTGGGATAGATGGCGAGATGAGAAAAGAAGTCACCTTTTCTTAATAAATCTTGAAACGAATGAAATTAAAGATATAACAGAGGGAAGTTTATTTGATGTTCCACCAATTGCACTTGGTGGTAAATTAGATTATTTGTTTTCACCTGATAGCAAAGAGATTTGTTTTGTTGCAAATGCTGATAAAATGATTGCTATTTCCACCAATAATGATTTGTGGGTTTCAACTCTCGATGGGAAAGTGAAAAGAAAAATCACCACCAATCAAGGCAATGACAATCAACCAGTTTATTCACCTGATGGAAAATTTATTGCATATCGTCAGATGGCAAGAGCTGGATTTGAAGCAGATCGTTTGACTTTGATGCTGTACAATAGAGAAAATGGTTCGTTTCAAAATCTTACTGATGAATTTGATCGTTCTGTTGAAGAAGTTCTTTGGCTTCCTGATTCAAAAGGAATAATTTTTTCTGCTGATAATCACGGCAGAAGAGAAATTTATAAAATTGACATCAATACAAAGAAGATTGATAAGCTTTACGATAAACACTGGAATACTGATTTAAATCTTGTTAATGGTGAGTTTTTAATTTTCAATCAAAGTTCAGTTACACGACCAGTCGATATTTTTAAATTAGAACTCAATACAGGTAAAATAACAAAACTTACTGATTTCAATGATGAACTTTTTTCTCAGCTTGAATTGATGCCTCTTGAAGAATTCTGGAGCGATGGAGCAGATGGAATTAAAGTTCATAGTTTAATGGTAAAACCTCCTTTTTTTGATCCAAAGAAAAAATATCCAATGGTATTTTTAGTTCATGGTGGACCTCAAGGTGCATGGGAAGATAACTGGCATTACCGATGGAATCCTTCGCTTTATGCTTCTCGTGGTTTTGTTGTAGTTATGCCAAATCCCAGGGGCAGTACTGGTTATGGACAAAAATTCACAGATGAGATTAGCGGTGATTGGGGTGGAAAAGTTTATATCGATTTAATGAATGCTTATGATTACGCTGTAAATAATTTTTCATTTATTGATAAAAATAAAACTGTTGCTGCTGGTGCCTCATATGGTGGTTATATGATGAACTGGATTGCAACACAAACAAATCGATTTAAGGCGATTGTATCTCACGCTGGAGTATTTAACACTGAAAGTATGTATGGAACAACTGAAGAATTGTGGTTTGTAGAATGGGAATTCAAAGGTACGCCATGGACAAATAGGAAACTTTATCAGAAGTTTTCGCCTCATATGTTTGTCGATAGAATAAAAACTCCAATGTTAGTTACTCATGGTGCAAATGATTTTCGTGTACCTGAATCACAGGCTTTTGAATTGTTTACTTCTTTGCAAAGACTCGGTGTACCATCGAGATTAGTCTATTTCCCTGATGAAACTCACTTTGTAGCCAAACCACAAAATTTCAAATTATGGATGACAGAAATTTTCAACTGGTTCAATCGCTGGTTGAAATAAAATTTTAATTTTCATTACAAAAGGGGTTTACTCAATTTCTTCATTACGAACCATGTCCTGTTGAATGACAGGACTGGTTCTTTATCTTTATTCAAAATCATTTCTAATTATTTCCATATCTCAATTTAAAATTGATGTCGAGTTCGAAAAAAAAATTAAAAAGTCATTGCGAGGAACGAAGTGACGAAGCAAACTTTTCTCAACAAACAAAAAAATTTTTTCAGACCCAGTTTGCTTTCGTTCGTTCGTAATGATAGACGTTCTTTTGGTAATAGTCATTGCGAGGAACGAAGTGACGAAGCAATCTTTTCTCAACAAACAAAAAAATTTTTTCAGACCCAGTTTGCTTTCGTTCGTTCGTAATGATAGGTGTTCTTTTGGTAATAGTCATTGCGAGGAACGAAGTGACGAAGCAATCTTTTCTTTAAATAAAGGTTTCGATTCCACTCAAGCTTTGAATGTAATTTTTTAATTGAACATCTCTTGAATTAAACTTCAACGAACGTAATAACATATCGCAATGTCTCAATTACCTACCACAATAATTCAACTTCGCTCGATGTCTTTAAAAAATCCAATTTTTCAAAATAAAATCATAAAATTTGAAAATTTTTACATTAATATGTAAAAAATTAACTTGACAATTAAAATATTTTCATTATATTCGTAAAAAAAAGAAAATATTTACATTATGGCAGCTTTAATTAAAGAAATTGCTAAGAGAGCCAATGTTTCAATTGCCACTGTCTCTCGAGCTTTAAATGATCATCCTGGAGTTAAACCAGAGACAAAAGAATTAATTTTAAAGATTGCCCACGAATTAGAATATGAACCAAGTGGAATTGTAAAAACACTTGTACGAAGAAATAATGATGTAATTGGTTTTGTCGTTCCTGAAATCTGGGGTGAATTTTATACTGATGTCATTAACGGTATTGATGAAGTTGCCTCTCAAGAAGGTTTTCATTTAATCGTTGCAAGTTCTCATAGCAAAAGAAATATAGTTGAATCAGTTTTGAATTTTATGCAAGAGAGTTTAGTCGATGGAGTTATTTTAATGATTCCTTCAATGAATGAACAGGTAAAAGAAATTATTTCTAAATCACGAACACCAATTGTTTTGATAACAGGAAAAAATGAATGGGGGAATATAAACACTGTTAGCATTGATAATTTTCAGGGTACATATTCGATGACTAAATATTTGGTCGAACAACTTGGTTATGAAAAAATAGGAGTCATTCGAGGACCTGATGGCAATTATGATTCGTCTGAAAGATTGGAAGGATTCATATCAGCGATGTTAGAAATGGGTAAATCAATCAGAAATGAATGGATTATTTCTGGCAATTTTGATGTAAAGAGTGGCGAACTTGGTTGTAGTCGATTGCTCGCAATGTTAGAAAAGCCTGAAGTTATTTTTTGTTTTAATGATATGATGGCGCTTGGTTGTTACAAGTATGCCCATAGTATTGGATTAACAATCCCTGATGATATTGGAATTGTGGGATTTGATCATATCACACTATCCGAAATTATTTACCCAACACTTACTACTGTTCATGTACCTAAACATGAATTAGGTTCTGAAGCGATGAGTTTACTTTTAAGATTGATAAAAAATAAAAATCAAATTTTTGAACCTCAACATTTAAAAGTATCAACTGGTATTGTCGTAGGCGGATCAACAAAAAAAGTTAAATAAAAATGAGTTTGTTCAAAAATAAATACGGCTATTTTACAGAAAACTATAAAGAATATGTTATTACCAATCCCTTCACACCAAAACCATGGGTAAATGTAATTTCTAATGGAAATTATGGATTAGTTATTTCTCAATTTGGTGGTGGATTTAGCTGGCTCGATCATTCTGAATTTAATCGACTTAATCGCTGGCATCAAGACTTGGTTCAAGATAATTGGGGAAAATATTTTTATATCAGATTAAATGATGAAGAAATTTTTTCACCTACATTTTTCCCAGCAAAAACCAGCCTTGATCATTTCGAAGTTATTTATGGTCAGGGTTATTCAATCTTTAAATCCAGATACAAATCAATCGAGATTGAATTAACTGTATTTGTTCCTTTCGAAAATTCTATTGAGATATGGGATTTCAAAGTAAAAAATAATTCTGACAGCAAATTAGACTTGGATATCTTTTCATATTTCGAATTTTGTCTGGGCTCTTCTGCAGATTTTCATCGGGAATTTCACAAAGCATTTATTGAAACAAAATTTTTGAAAGATTTAAATGCATTCACTGCCAGAAAACGCCTCTGGGAAATCCCGTTACATAATCGTGGTCATTGGAATATCGATTATCCATTTATTGGTTTTATAACTTCTTCAGAAAACATCATTGAGTTCGAAGGTGATAAAGAAAAATTCTTAGGTCAATATGGTTCAATTGATAAGCCCAGAGCAGTACGGAATGGCAATTTATCGAATACTGAAGGCAAGTGGTATGATTCAATTGGTTCAGTTAAAATTCATATTGAAATTGATTCGAAATCGGAGAAAAGATTTAATTTTATTCTTGGTCTTAAAAAAGAATATGATGAAATTCTCCAGGTTCAGAAATCTTACACCAATTTTGCCAGTGTTGATAAAGAATTTGATAGAGTAAAATCAGAATGGGATAAAATTCTTTCGACACTGGAAATTCAAACTCCCGATGAATCAATTAACTTACTTGTAAATCGTTGGTTGAAGTATCAGGCAATATCAGGAAGGTTATGGGCAAGAACTGCCTATTATCAACAATCTGGTGCTTATGGTTTTCGAGATCAATTACAGGATAGTCTCGTTTTTCTTCCTATAAATCCTTTAAAAACAAGAGAACAAATTATACTTCATGCAAAACATCAATTCAGTGATGGTCAGGTTTTGCACTGGTGGCATCCAATAACCGAGACTGGTTTGAGCACAAATATGAGTGATGATTTACTCTGGTTACCATTCCTGATTATTCAATACATCAAAGAAACAAACGATTACTCTCTTCTTGATGTAAATGTTGAATATTATGATGACAAAGAAAATCTTGACTCATTACTCAATCATTCTTTAAAAGCAATTGATAAAGTTCTTTCAAGATTTTCAGAAAGAGGTTTACCATTAATTGGTGCAGGAGATTGGAATGATGGTCTAAGTGCTGTTGGACTCGAGTGGAAAGGTGAATCAATCTGGCTTGCCGAATTTCTATATCTTATCATAAATGAATTTTCAAATATTCTTTTCGATTTGAATCTCAAAGAGAGAGGAGAATATTATTTATCCAGAGCTGTAGAATTAAAGGAAGCATTTAATAAGTATGCCTGGGATGGTGATTGGTTTTATCGTGCAACAAAAGATAACGGTGAAAAGATTGGAAGTAAGGAAAATGAAGAAGGCAAGATTTATTTGAATGCTCAAAGCTGGGCGGCTATAAGTAATATTACATCTGAAGATCGAATTGAAAAAGCTCTTGAAGCAGTTAAAAATATTCTCTTGAAAAAAAATGGTCCTTTACTTCTCTATCCAGCATATACCAAACCTGATGAAATGATTGGATATCTCTCTCGTTATGCACCAGGTAGAAGAGAAAATGGTGGAGTTTATACTCACGCTGCCACATGGTCGATCTGGGCATTTGCGTTAAGAAAAAACAAAAGACTTGTTTATGAGATTTATAAAAGATTGTCTCCAGTTTTAAATGGATTAGACCCTGATACTTATATGGCTGAACCTTTTGTTACACCTGGAAATATTGAAGGACCGGATTCACCTTTATATGGAATGGCTGGATGGACATGGTATACAGGTTCGGCTGCATGGTTTCAAAAAGTTATAGTTGATTTTTTAATTGGTGTTCGAGCTACAAAAGATGGGCTTTTAATTGATCCATGTTTTCCGGATGAATGGGAAAAAGTAAAAGTCAAGAGATTCTTTAGAGGTAAGTTTTATGAAATTGAATTTGAAAATCCCAATCGAAGTTACTCAACAATTGAAAGCATTAATGTTAACGGGGAAGAATTTTCAACTTCAATTATTCCTGTTTTAAATCAAAACCATAATTCAATCAAAGTTAAACTCAAATAACAGGAGGATCTATGAAAAAAATAATTTCGATTTTTGTCCTGTTACTTCTTGCGACTACTTTTGTTTTTGCTCAACAGGTTCGCAAGGATGTAATCTGGGCAAAGGTAACCACCGAGAACATAGTTCTTGATGGTCAATTGAACGAAACATCCTGGCAAAATGCAGAGTCGGTAACAATTCGCTATGGCCAGAGCGATATACCCACAAGTGGTTGGCGACCTGAGTTTAATGAGAATGCCATATATGATCCACTGGTAGCGACAATTAAGTTTCTTGCGAAAGGTGAGTATTTATATATGGCGTTTATAGTACAGGATTCATCGGTAGGAGGGAATGCGGATTGGGCGAGATGGGATGGAATATTGATGAACATAAAGGATAAGTCAGAAGGAACAAGACCAGCGAAGGCGGCAGAATTTTTCTACACATACTGGCTGGCAGGTTTACCATCGCCACTTGATCAACCGAAAGTTGGAGCCCAGCCGAGGTTTATAGGTAAGTTTGGTAACTTCACAGATACGACAAGGACACCAGAGCAGATAGATGCATGGGATGCCTGGACAAAGGTAAATGGTGTATCAAATAGTGATAGTTTACCAGACAATGGATATGTAGTAGAGATGAAAGTTAAGTTGAGTGCATTGGGATACAATCCGACATCGCCGAATGGAGAAATAGCAATGGTGAATTTCAGTATATGGGATTGTGATTGGTTGTTCAGTGGAAATCCATCAAGGGTTGCATCGACAAGGACATGGTTGCAAGGACCCTGGGGAAATACAAATTCTCACAATACAATGAGAGTTTACATCAGACCGGATATAACAATAAATACAACCTCAGTTCCATCTGTTAATGTTGATAATGTAATTCCATCACTGGCAAATGTAGCTACACCTCAGCTTGATGGATATTTAAATGAAGTTGCATGGACAGTTGCACCAATTGAAGTTGCCTGGGATAACAATACAATTCGAGATCAATATCCAGGAGCTGGTCCATGGTTAAGCGGACAATTTCAACCTGAACTTGGTGGAAATCCAAGACCACCAGTGGTTGATCCATCTTACGCAAAATTTAGATTAGCCTTCAAAGGAAATTATTTGTATCTCTCAGCTGATGTTAATGATCAGTTGTTACAGGGAACAAGTGTTTATGATAAGCTTGATGGAGTAATGATGTCCGTTGCTGATTTTTCATCTTATAATGAAGAAAATATTCCAAATGCAAGAGAGCTCTTGGTTGCTTTTGGTCAAGACGGTCAACCACAACCACTGAATTATTTAAAAACAATGGTCGATTCTGGTTGGGCACAATTATTTGTTCGTCTTAAAGGAACCTCAACAGTTAATAATAACTCAGATGTTGATAGTGGATTTGTTGTTGAGCTGAAGTTAGATTACACAAAACTTGGTTATCGTTCTGGTGATCCATTCTTCTTTGGTTTAACAGTGTTTGATGGAGATTCGTTTGATGATTCACTTGCAAATTATGGAACAAGAACCTGGTATTTCAGAGAAAATGGTTGGGGTCCTGCTTATGCATGGGGTAAGCTCGATCCTTATACAGTTGTTACTGGTGGTGGTCAGACTGCTCAAGTTCGTCATGATGTAATCTGGGCAAAGGTAACTACCGAGAACATAGTTCTTGATGGTCAATTGAACGAAACATCCTGGCAAAATGCAGAGTCGGTAACAATTCGCTATGGCCAGAGCGATATACCCACAAGTGGTTGGCGACCTGAGTTTAATGAGAATGCCATATATGATCCACTGGTAGCGACAATTAAGTTTCTTGCGAAAGGTGAGTATTTATATATGGCGTTTATAGTACAGGATTCATCGGTAGGAGGGAATGCGGATTGGGCGAGATGGGATGGAATATTGATGAACATAAAGGATAAGTCAGAAGGAACAAGACCAGCGAAGGCGGCAGAATTTTTCTACACATACTGGCTGGCAGGTTTACCATCGCCACTTGATCAACCGAAAGTTGGAGCCCAGCCGAGGTTTATAGGTAAGTTTGGTAACTTCACAGATACGACAAGGACACCAGAGCAGATAGATGCATGGGATGCCTGGACAAAGGTAAATGGTGTATCAAATAGTGATAGTTTACCAGACAATGGATATGTAGTAGAGATGAAAGTTAAGTTGAGTGCATTGGGATACAATCCGACATCGCCGAATGGAGAAATAGCAATGGTGAATTTCAGTATATGGGATTGTGATTGGTTGTTCAGTGGAAATCCATCAAGGGTTGCATCGACAAGGACATGGTTACAGGGACCCTGGGGAAATACAAATTCTCACAATACAATGAGAGTTTATATCAGACCGGATGTGACAATTTCCACTTCTGAATTACCTATCGTTCCAGTTGATAATGTAATTCAAAATGCGAAGAATGTTCCTGACCCAGTACTCGATGGATATTTAGGTGAGCAAATCTGGACAGCTTCACCAATTGATGTTGCCTGGGATAATAATACGATTCGAGATCAATATCCAGGAGCCGGTCCATGGTTAAGCGGACAATTTCAACCTGAACTTGGTGGAAATCCAAGACCACCAGTGGTCGATCCATCATTTGCGAGATTCCGTCTTGCTCATAAACAGAATTATCTGTATTTCTCAGCTGATGTAAATGACCAATTATTACAGGGAACAAGTGTTTATGATAAGCTTGATGGAGTGATGATGACGGTTGCTGATTTCTCATCTTATAACGAAGAAAATATTCCAAATGCAAGAGAGCTTTTGGTTGCTTTTGGTCCAAACGGTCAGCCACAGCCAATGAATTATTTGAAAACAATGGTCGATTCTGGTTGGGCACAACTGTCTGTAAGATTGAAAGGAAATTCAACAGTCAATAATAACTCCGATGTTGATAGTGGATTTGTTGTTGAGATGAAATTAGATTACACAAAACTTGGCTATCGCTATGGCGACCCATTCTTCTTTGGTTTAACAGTGTTTGATGGAGATTCGTTTGATGATTCACTTGCGAATTATGGAACAAGAACCTGGTATTTCAGAGAAAATGGTTGGGGTCCTGCTTATGCATGGGGTTACTTAGATCCAAATACACTGCTTGGTATTGACGATGAAATTGTCACTCCTGGTATTGATGGTTATAAGATTCTTGGTAATTATCCCAATCCATTTAATCCATCTACTCGAGTAAGATTTGTTTCTCCAAAGAATGGTTTAGTGAAGATGGTAATTTATAATATACTTGGACAGATTGTTAGAACCGAAATTATTGATGCTGTTGCAGGAGTTAACGAATATCAATTTGATGCTAAAGGTCTTGCATCTGGAATTTACCTGTATCGAGTTTTTGGTGAGCATAGTGCCTCGAGCAATACTGGTAAAATGATGTTGCTCAAATAATAAAGTGAGGTCTGGAAGTACCATTTCCAGACCTCTTCCTTTTTATAAATAAAGGAATTTACAATGAGAACGATAAAGTTTTTATTTGATTATAAAAATAGTAAAAATATTTTGATAACCTTTGCTCTATTATTAATTTTTTTTCACTCTGTTTTTTCTCAATCGACTGGTAAAATCAGAGGAAAGGTAGTCAGTCAGGATACAAATGAACCGCTTGTTGGAGCTAATGTTTTAATTATTGGGACAAATCAAGGTGCGGCAACAGGAATTGATGGGAATTACACTATTATTAATGTTAGACCTGGAATTTATTCGGTACGTTTTGGATATGTAGGATATCAAACAAAAGTAGTTGAAAACATTGTTGTAAATTCTGATCAAACTACTACACTGAATATTACACTTGAGCCAACAACTCTGGTTGGTCAAGAAGTCGTTGTAGTAGCTAAAAGACCAATTGTGGAATTCAATCAAACAAGCACAGTTGTTTCAATAAATAAAGATGATATTAAAGCTCTACCAGTACAGAATCTAAAAGATATTGTTAATCTTCAAGCTGGAGTAATTGATGGTCACTTTAGAGGCGGAAGACTTGGTGAAGTTCAATACCAGATTGATGGTATCAGCATTACAAATCCTTATAACAACACTTCCATACTTGAAATTGATCGTTCTTTGATTGAAGAAGTTCAGGTTATTAGCGGTACATTCGATGCAAAGTATGGACAGGCAATGTCTGGAATTGTTAATACCATTCTCAGGTCTGGTTCGGAAAAATTTGCACTTTCAGGTGAGGTCTATGGAGGAGATTATTTTACAAATGATGTTAGACGCTATCCCAATAACAATTCATTTTCACCGATTGGAATTCAAAATATTCAACTTGCAATCAGTGGTCCAACAGGTTTACCACAGACTACATTTTTCATAAGCGGTAGACGATTTTACAATTCTGGTTATCTGTTTGGTGAACGAAGATTCTCACCATTCGATAAACATGATTTTGAAAAGAAAATTTTTATTCCCAGTGGAGATTTTGCTCTTGTTCCATTAAACTATCGACTTGAATGGAGTGGTCAGGCAAAAGTTTTAAATACTTCTTTGAAAAACATTCAAATCTCATATCAAAATGTTTTTAATTACATCAAATCGAAAAATTATAATCATTCATTTAGATTTAATCCTGATGGTACTAAGACTAATTACACAACATCTTTCTCTCAAGGTTTGAACTTTGTTCATACTCTAAGTGAAAAAATGTTTTATAAGATTAATATCCGTCAAAATTATTTTCTTTATCAGGACTATGTGTATAAAGACCTGTATGACCCGAGATATTTAGAGGCTGGAGCTCCCAAAGGTGATGCAAATTTCGAAGATGGTGCAGTAGTGCAGGGAGTTGATCTCGGAAGATTTAAACAAGAAACTTATTCATATCTTTTAAAAGGTGAATTCACCTGGCAAGCAACCAATAGTGATTATATTGAATCTGGTTTCGAGTTTCAATTATCAAAAATTACATTTGGACCTCCTGGATTTTTTATCTATACAACAATTAATGGTGTTGAAACTCTTCAGCCAAGAGAACAATATCCAAGAATGCCCGGACTAAGAACTTATCATCCCTTACAATTTGCAGCATATCTTCAGGATAGAATTGAATGGAATGACTTAGTTGTAAGAGCTGGAGTTCGAGTCGAATTATTCGATGCGAGAGCAACAATTCCTTCAGATTTACAGAATCCAGCTAATTCAATTTCAGGAGCTCCTGAATCTTTGCCAAAGAGAACATCACTTAAAGTTTCATACGCACCAAGACTTGGCTTTAGTTATCCATTGACTGCAATGTCATCGGTTTATTTTAGCTATGGACATTTTTATCAATTACCTGGTCTTGGTCTTTTATATGATAATGCTGATTATTCAATTCTTGATGAGCTTCAAGCAGGAGGTATATCTTACGGAGTAATGGGTAATCCAGACCTGAAACCAGAAAAAACAATTCAATATGAATTTGGTTACAAACAAGCTTTCTCCGATTTTTTTGGTGCACAGGTTTCTTTCTTTTATAAAGATATTAGAGATTTACTTGGTGTACAATTTATCGATACTTATACTGCCGCTTCTTATGCAAGATTTACAAATGTTGATTTCGGTCAGGTTTATGGATTTACAATTTCTCTTTATCAAAAAAATTTAAGTTACTTTACTTCTTCGCTTGATTATACTTTACAGTATGCCTTTGGTAATTCATCAGACCCAAGGGAAACAGCAAATCGTGCAGCTGCTGGCAAAGATGCTCGACCAAGAACCATACCTTTTAACTGGGATCAAAGACATACATTAAATATATCCGTCATTTATTCTAATCCAGATTTGATTACTCTTTCAACAATTATTCGTATTGGTTCAGGTCAACCCTATACTCCGGAAATAGGAACTGGTTTTGGTGCAGACCTTGAAACTAACTCAAGCAGGAAAGTAGCTTACTCACTTGTTGATTTGCGAGTAGAAAAATCATTCGATTTGAATTTCATTAGTTTAGGTGTTTTTGCCAGGGTTATAAATCTCTTCAATACTCACTTTGTAAATGGATTTGTGTTTGCTAATACTGGAAGCCCCGATTATTCACTTACTCCAAATATTCATCGTTCAATCTTAAAAGATCCATCAAGATTTTATGAACCAAGAAGAATTGAATTTGGACTTTCGTTCAGATCAAAATAAAGGGTTTGAAATATGACCAGGAAAATTTTGTTTTTGATTTTACTTTTCTCGATTCAAAAACTTATTGCTCAAAATGACCTTGTCCCTGTCACTCCACCTGAACTCCGTGGACGAATCGATATGGAACGACAGGGATTACATGACGCCAATAAGATTAGAACTTTATTTTATAATTATGGAATGGTAGGAGATTATCCACCTGATCCTTTGAAAGTTGATTATAGTGTCTTTCACTCTGTTGAAGTGCCTAAAGGAAGTGGAGAGAATTATTCTGATGGAATTACGCCATTTGTTCTTGCCAGAGTTTTACAGAGGAATGGTAAATACGCTTATATAATGGAAACTGGTTATAGAGAAAGACAGGGAACTTCTCCAATTACAGGAAAGACTATGAGATTTGAACCAAGGCCAGGATATTTTCAAACTGACCCGACAATTAATGTGGCTCGTTCAGTTGCAATGAGTAATGACCCTCGAACATGGCCAGATAAATGGATTGATAAAATTAATGATCCTTTCGATCCGGGTTGGAGTGGTAGCTGGAATGGTTATTTTGGTAAAGCTCCAAAAGCTGATCAGGAAAGTTTTGTTGTTTATGATGATCAATTCTACGATGCCTGGGATTATTATCCTGATACAAGGGATAATACTCGACGAGGACTCGGATTAAGAGTTGAACAAAGAGGATTTCAATGGTCAAATCCTCAATCTGGTTATGTTATATTTTTCCATTATGACATTACAAATGAAAGTACAACGAATTATGATGATAATGTAATTTTTGGTTTATATATGGATTCAGGTGTTGGAGGTTCAGCTGTTGGAAAAGATGGAATTCCTGAATCAGACGACGATAATGCTTATTTCAGCAAAGAAATCGGTTTGAACTTAGTTTATACCTGGGATAATTACGGAAATGGTTTTCAAGGACCAACTGGTTATCTTGGTTATTCATATCTGGAAACGCCGGGCAATGAATATGACAATAAAGATAATGATGATGATGGAATAAAAGATGAAAGTCGAATTAGTGGACCTGGAATTTTAATTCAAGGTCAGGATAATATTCGAGCTTATGTTCAATCTCATTACGATTTAGGAAAGTTTGAACTATTTTATGGTAAACTTGAAAATAGACCTGCTTATCGAACTGGTTACTGGTGGACTGGTGATGAAGATATGGACTGGGTAGCCGAATTTCATGATACTGGTGAGGATGGAGTTTTTGGTACAAATGATCCAGGCGAAAATGATGGAATTCCAACTAAAGGTGAAACTAACTTCGATAAAACTGATGTAGATGAATCTGATCAAATTGGATTGACAGGTTTTAAAATGAATCGTATTCGTCCTGGATATGGAAACCCATCACAGGAAGTTGATCAGATTGTATTTTTTGATGATGGTAAAAACTGGCCAATGCGTCTCTATAATATTTTTACAAATCCTGACAGTGCCTTTGATAGACCTCTTGTTTTGAATTACAATATTGGCTTTTTGTTTGCTTCTGGTCCTTTCAAATTGAAAGCTGGAAAAACAGAAAGATTTTCCCTCGCTCTTGGTTTCGGGAAAGATTTACGAGAACTGAAAACTACAACAAAAGTAGTCCAGCAAATTTATAAAGCAAATTATCAGTTTGCTGTTCCACCACCAATGCCAACTGTTCAAGCTTATGCTGGTGATGGTTATGTGACATTAACCTGGGATGATGCTGCTGAAAGAGGTTTTGACCCTATTACATATACCAATGACTTTGAAGGTTATAAAATTTATCGAAGTACTGACCCGGCTTTTCTTGATCCTCAAGTTATTTTAACTGCAACTGGTTCAAGTCCCATTGGAAATGGTAAACCAATTGCACAATTTGATTTGATTAATGATGTAGAAGGTTTTTCAAAAACGACAGTTGAGGGTGTAGCTTATTATCTCGGAAATAATACTGGACTTACTCATACCTGGACTGATACAACAGTCAAGAATGGACAGAGATATTTTTATGCAGTTTGTGCTTATGATAGAGGAGCTGACTCAATTGAAATTTATCCATCTGAAAATTCAATATCAGTAAGTCAAACCTTAAGAGGTGGTTTTGTCCTTCCAAAAAATGTTGTCATGGTTACACCAAATCCACAAATTTTAGGTTATGTTTCATCTGAGGTTTATCAAGTTGAACACACTTCTGGCAAAGGTGTTGGAAGTCTCAGTCTGGTTGTAAAAAATCCTGCTCTCGTTCCAGATGATAATTTGTATGAAATAACTTTTACTCATCATGAAGATAGTGTAAGAGCTCAGTATTATGTACTTAAAAATCTAACTCGAAATGAGATTCTTTTTAATTATGGAAGTGATTTAGATTCTTTAGGTAATGGAGTAACAGGTGATGGAATTCTGCCAATTCTAAAAACGCCAAAAACTGTTGAAATTGATTCTTTATTATCCGGTCTTTTTAAAACTACACAAACAAATCTCAAAATTCGCTATCGCTATTCACCGACTCTTCCAATTACTTTAAGAAGGACAGGATTTCCTGCTGATATAGAAATTCAATTTTCCGATAGAGTTCTTGATACAACGATTGCAGCAGTTGGAGCACCGTCAAAGGGAGTTAAATTTAAAACAATTGCTAAGACCGATAGTGGTGATATTCAGTTAAAGATGAGATTTCGTGATGTGAACAATGATAGTACCCTCTCAGCAGCAGGTGAATATATTGAAGTTATAACCTATGCAAAGAATTCAACTACACCTCGTCCAACATGGCGAATTGATGTTGATACAACAGGTTTAGGTTCAACACCAATTGTTCCTCCTTCAAATGGAGATAAAATTCAAATTAAATTGAAAGTACCATTTTCATCACAGGATAAATTTACTTTTAAGACAAAGTCTCATCGAGTTGATAATCAATTAGCCAGAGAACAATTCAAAAACGAACCTTATGTTGTACCTAATCCATATGTTGGTGCAGCATCATTTGAACCACAAAGATTTGCTGTATCTGGTCGTGGTGAACGAAAAATTGAATTCAGAAATCTTCCAAATAATTGCACAATTAGAATTTATACTCTTAATGGTGAACTTGTAAAAGAACTTCATCATTCTGGAGATATCACAAAGGGTTACATTGCATGGGATTTGAGATCAAAAGATAATCTTGAAATTGCACCAGGACTTTATATTTATCATGTTGATGGTGGTGATATAGGTTCATTCATTGGAAAATTTGCTGTAATAAAATAGGTGTAAAGATGAAAAGAGTAATTTATTTCTCGATATTATTTTCATCAATTGTTCTTGCTCAAAGTAAAGTCGCAACAACAATTGGACAGTTTCTAAAAATTGAACCAAGTGCAAAAATTTCTGCATTCGGTGGATCAGGAACAGGTCAGTATGGCACTGCATCTTCGTTGTTTTATAATCCAGCGAGTCTCGGTAGAATTCAAAATATCGATGCAGATTTTTCAATCGTTAATTGGTTTGCAGATATAAAATACAACTATGGTGCAGTTGCTATTAATACAGGAGAGCTTGGAACATTCGCACTTCAAATTATTTCTCTTAACAGTGGTGAAATTCCTGTGAGAACAGTCGAGATGCCTCTTGGTACTGGTGAAAAATATTCAGTTACAAATTTTGCTCTTGGAATTGGTTATGGAAGAATGCTGACAGATAGAGTTTCTGTTGGTTTGATTGTATCGTATTTCAATGAAACAATCTGGCATAGTTCACTAAATGGATTCTTTTTCAATTTTGGTGTTCAATATCAAATCAATGAAAATGGAATGACATTTGGTGCATCAGTTTCAAACTATGGTACTCACGGCAAATTTTCTGGAACTGATCTTTATATTAATTACGATTTTGACCCGAGAAAATTCGGTGATAACGATCGATTGCCGGCTGAACTACGTACTGATGAATTTACATTACCAACTATTTTTAGAGCAGGCTTATCTTATCCAGTTAAATTATTCGACAATTACAAATTGATTTTGTCTGTTGATGCATTGCATCCAAATGATAACTATGAAAGCATTGCTCTCGGTGGTGAACTTAAATTCTTCGATTCATTTTCAATTCGTGGAGGTTATCGAAATCTGTTTCTGGTTGATAGGGAAGGTGGTTTAACTTTAGGAGCTGGTGCTGATGTAAATGTTCTGAATTCTTATCATCTTCGTTTTGATTACAGCTGGGTCGATTATGGTAGATTGAAAGCTGTCCATCGAATAACTTTTGGTCTTAACATTTAGAAGAATCTTCGTGTTCATTGTGTTCTTTTGTATTCTTTGTGTTTAAAAATAATTCTTTCAAAAACTAAATTCTGGAATCAATTAACTAATGATAATTAAAACTTATTATTATCTTTTAATCTTAAGCTTGCTTAATTCGGCAAATCTATTCTCTCAAATATTTAAACAGTACGAATACATACCTTACGAGCTTTTAAGTCAAGAGAAGAAACAATTTTTAGATACTGTACAATACTATGCTTTTAAATATTTCTTGTATGAAATCAATCCTGATAACTCGTTGGTTAAGGATAGGTCAACAGATGATTCACCCATAACCATTGCAGCATGCGGCTTTGCAATTCCTGTCTGGGCGATTGGTGCTGAAAGAGGATGGATTTCAAGAAAAGAAGCAGCTGAAAAAACTCTTAAGATGCTTCGATTTTTCTTTTATTCTGAACAGAGTCCTGATACTATCTCCACAGGTTATCAGGGATTTTATTATCACTTTCTGAATTTTCATACTGGAAAAAGACACTGGAATTGTGAATTATCCACAATTGATTCGGGTCTTCTCTTTGCTGGAATAATTTTCGCGAAAAATTATTTCAATCTTAATAATAAGATTGAGAAGGAGATTCGTTTATTAGCAAACAAAATTCTCAAGAGAGCGAATTGGGAATTTTTCAAAATGTCACCCGATTCAAAATATCCCTATGCGATAAATATGGGATGGATACCTGAAGATAAAAGCTTCCACCATCTTGCCTGGACAGGATACAACGAGGCTCTTTTTCTTTATGTAATTGCTGCAGGACTTGGAATGAAAGATGTCGAAAAAGGATACAGTACCTGGATGAAATATTACGATTGGCGTGAACCATATAATGGCTTTGGTCATCTTGCATTTCCACCTTTGTTTGGACATCAATATTCCCACATCTGGATTGATTTTAGAAATCTCGCTGATGATACACTTAAAAATCGCGGGATTGATTTTTTTGAAAATTCCAGAAGATCAACCTATGTTCAAAGATTTTATGCAATTGAGAATCCATTTCAATGGACTGGATATGATTCTCTCACATGGGGAATTTCTGCCTGTGATGGTCCTGGTGATAAGTATAATTTTAACGGGAAGAAATTTTATGGTTACGCTGGTCGTGGAACCAGTGGTCCTGATTTCGTTCTGTTTGATGATGGAACAATTGCACCAACAGCAACAGCATCATCTATACCTTTCGCTCCAGAAATATGCATTCCCACTTTAATGAGTATGTATGAAAGATTTAAAGATAAAGGTTTGTGGAACAAATATGGTTTTGTTGACGCTTTTAATTTGACTCTCAATTGGTTTGATGAAGAATATCTCGGGATTGACCAGGGACCAATTGTGTTAATGATTGAAAATTACAGAAATGGTTTTGTCTGGAATTATATGATGAAAGATAAAATCATAAAGAATGGATTAAAGAAATTAAACATTAATCAATTGCGATGAAATTTTTTGCTTTTCTAATTCTGCTTTGTAATCTTTTGTCTGGACAAAACAAAACTGTACTTATTGATGATTTCGAAGATTTAAGTAAATGGACAATCTACAAATCTGATGGTGCTGAATTAAAATTTTCAAGCGTTAAGGGTGTGAATGGTAATTGTATCAAGATAGATTACAATTTTAAATATGGAACTGGCTATTGTGGAATTCAAAGAAAGTTAGACTTAAATCTTCCTCGTGATTATCGCTTTTCATTCCTTCTTAAGGCTTCCTCGCCTAATAATAATTTCGAAATAAAATTTCTTGACGAAACAAAAGAAAATGTCTGGTGGATGAACAACCGGAATTTTGAGTTTCCATCAGACTGGGAAAAGTTTTTGGTCAGGAAAAGAAATATTCAATTTGCCTGGGGACCGGCTCAAAATAAAGATTTAAATCATATCAGTTACATTGAGTTTACTATTGCTTCTTTCACTGGTGGTAGTGGAACCATTTATCTTGATGAATTAACTTTTGAAGAAATTGTAGATACAATTCAAAGCGAATTGAAGATTTTCCCAACTGAATTGAAAGTATTACTGGATAACGATGAGAAATCATCTTTCTTGACAGCGAAAAAAGAATTTTCTTTTACAGTCGATTTTGGAAAACTTTTTGAACCTGGTGGACTTAAAATTATCTGGGGTGATAACTCAAGGAAGAATCTCACTTTGTTTGAATCATCTGACTCAATTAACTGGACAAAAGTTTTAGAAGTAAATGGTATCTCGAAACGATTTTCATATTTCCAGTTCAAAAATGTGGAAACAAGATTCCTGAAATTTAATATTTCATCACAACGAAGTTTTAAGATTAATGAAATCAAATTCTTCGATTATCAATTTTCTGAGTCCAGAAACAATATTTTCTTTGATTGGGCAAGTTCAAATTATTCAAAATTTTTACCAGAATATTTCAGCAGAAAAGCATCGTACTGGACAGTGACTGGTATGATAGATGATGATAAAGAAGCGTTAATTGATATTAATGGAATGATTGAAGTGGACAAGAATAGTTTTTCAATTCTACCATTCATTGAAAAGGAGAATAAAATTTTTGCTTATAAGGATTTCTCAATTCAGCTGAAGCTTCTGGATGATTATCTTCCTTTTCCTGTTGTCGAGTGGAATTCAAAAGATATTAAATTAAAGATTCAAACATTCAGCTGGGGAATTCCATTCAAATCAAATAAACTTTTCATTGAATATGAATTAATAAATCCCTCCAGAAAAAAAGTAAATGGAAAAATTCATTTTGCTTTGCTTCCTTTTCAGGTGAATCCTTATTATCAGTTTCTTAATAATCCTGGTGGTGTTTCTAAAATTGATTCTATTAAAGTTGTCAATAATGGTTTTATTATTAACGGCAATAAGCTGAGCTACAATTTTACTGAATTGAGTAAACACCGATTTGATTTCTTCAGAAACGATGTAATCTCAGCTCTTGTAGAGAAAAATTTTGATAGTGAAAATTATTCTAACAATCAGGATGGATTGAATTCTGGTTTGATTTCTTTTACTTATCGATTAACTCCTGGCGATACAATCAAATTGAGATTTATCTACGATTATTATCAATCTTTCAACTCTACACCTGATAAAAAAGAATTTGATGAATATTTCGAGCAAGAGAAAACTAAATATTTGAATTTCTGGAAATCTATTTTGAATAAGACTGAAATTACTGGAAGTGAACAGATAGAAAAATTATTCAAAATAGTAAAGTCAAATCTTGCTTACATTTTAATAAACAAAGATGGTTATGGAATTCAACCAGGTTCGAGGTCATATGAACGAAGCTGGATTAGAGATGGCTCGTTAACATCAACAGCACTACTTCGATTTGGATTTAATTATGAAGTTAAAAATTTTATTCGCTGGTATGGAAAACATATTTATGAAAATGGAAAAGTACCCTGTGTAGTTGATAAACGAGGTCCTGACCCTGTTGATGAACACGACAGTCATGGAGAGTTTCTCTATTTACTCTATACTTATTTTGAATTCACTAAAGATACTTCTTTACTGAGAGAATATTTTCCTGTAATTAAAAAGATAGTTCATCATATCGATTCGCTTGTTCATTTAAGAAAAAGCAAAGAGTATTTATCTGATTCACTTTCTCCTTTTTATGGGCTGATGCCTGAATCAATTAGTCATGAAGGTTATTCTGCCAAACCAATGCATTCATTCTGGGATAATTTCTTCACACTTCGAGGATTAAATGACGCAACAAACATAAGTTTTATTTTGAATGAACAAGAAAGTTATAATGAATTCCAAAAGATAAAAACAGATTTTCAAACAAATCTTTCAAACTCGATTATTAAAACGATTAAAAAACATAAGATTGATTACATTCCTGGTTGTGTTGAGCTTGGTGATTATGATCCGACATCGACATCAATTGCTTACTTTCCTTGTAATACAAGTTATATTCTTCCAGAATTTGAATTGAAAAATACTTTTGATAAATATTTTGATTTTATTTTTCAAAGAGAAAGTCAAAATGATTTTGTGAATTTTACACCTTATGAAATTCGAAATATCAATTCATTTTTATTTCAAGGTCAGAAAGAGAGAGCTTTCAAACTTTTGAATTTTATGCTTAAATATCAAAGACCTGCTAATTGGAATCACTGGGCTGAAGTTGTCTGGCGTGATTCATCAACACCTGAGTTTATCGGGGATATGCCTCATACATGGGTTGGTTCGGATTTTATAAATGCTTTTAGAAATATGTTTCTTTATGAAGATGAAATCGATTCTTCTTTCAAACTTTTAATGGGATTTAGTGAGAGTTATCTTAATCATCAAAATTATTTTGAACTGAAAAACTTGCAATCAGTCTCCGGTCCATTGAATATGAAAATAAAAAAGGTGAATGAAAATCAAATTGATATTGAACTGAATGGAGAATTAACCTTGAATGGATGGAAAATTTATATTTATAATCCATTAGATAGACCAGTAAAAAAAGTTTTAGTTAATGGTAAAGAGACTAACCAGTTTGATAACAATCGTATCGAAGTAACAGAATTTCCAGCAATCATAACCATAAAAGGTCAATAAAAATTTATGCTTAATAGAAATAAAATCTTCTCACTTGATGGAAACTGGTTTTATATTTTAGATAAACAAGACCAATTAAATTATAACGAAGTAAAGAGAAAATATCTGACTGGCGAAACAGGTAATGTGAAAATTCCTTCTAACTGGTACTTAACTGAAATAGGTGACTTTTTCGGATCAGTATGGTTCATCAAAGAATTTGACTATGAAATGAAGAAGGACGAACTCTCAATACTTCAATTTAATGGTGTTGATTACTTTGCCGAGGTATTCTTAAACGATATTTATCTCGGTAAACATGAAGGCTATTTTCAAAATTTCTTTTTTGATATCAGTAATCATATTAAGTCGGAAAAAAATGTTTTAATTGTAAAAGTAACTTCTCCAAGAGAAGATACAGATTATATCTGGCCCGATCGAAAACAATTAATAAAAGGAATTTTCAATCATCACGATTGCCGACCAGGTGGCTGGGATAAAAATTATGGACAGGATAGAAACACCGGTGGAATCTGGAACAGTGTTTTAATCTATTCAAATCCTTCAATTTATTTTAATAACCTTAAAATCTTTTCAAAGATATTTTATCAAGAAAATAAAGCTTTAATAAATTTTGAGTTAGAGTATTATCTAAATAGTAAAGTGAATCATAACATCAACTTGAAAGGTGAAATCAAAAAAAGTGAGAAAGTTATCTGGACTAATGATTTCCAAATCATTCGAAATTTAAATTCAAGAATCTCAATTGTAGCTGAACTTGAAAATCCTCAACTCTGGTTTCCTTATGATATTGGTATTCCAGAATTGTATGAATTTAATGTTTATTGTGATAATGAAATTCTTCTCAATACACATTTTGGAATTAGAGAGGTTGAATTAAAAGATAATTGTTTCTATATCAATGGGAAAAAATTGTTTCTACGAGGGACAAACTTAATTGCTGAACAAATGCTCTCCTCACTGAACGAAGATAAAATTAATTTCATAGTTACTTCATTAAAAGAAGCGAACATAAATATCGTTCGGATCCATGCACACATAAATCGTCACGAACTTTATGATGCTTTTGATAGAGAAGGAATACTGGTCTGGCAGGATTTTGCTCTTCAATGGACTTATGATGAATCAAAAGAATTTATTGCAAACGCAACTTCACAGATTAAAGATATGGTTAAACAATTCCATCATCATCCTTCAATAGTCTTCTGGTGTTGTCATAATGAACCTGGTGAACAGATTAAAATCCTGGATGAATTCTTATTTGATGCTGTTTTGAGAGAAGATAACTCAAGAATTGTGAGAAAAGCTTCAAATTATGAGGAACATTGTTATGAAGGTTGGTACTGGGGCAAAAAGGAAAATTACGTAGCTACTCCAATGGGACCTCTCGTAACAGAATTCGGTGCTCAAGCTCTGCCATCTAAAGATTCTCTTCTTAAATTTATTCCTGAAAGCATAATCAATAATCCAGAAGAGCAAAAGTGGAATTATCATAATTTTCAGTATGAACAAACTTTTCATATTGCCAGGATTGATAAAGGTAATTCTATAGATGAATTCATTGATAATTCCCAGTCATATCAAGCTGAACTTTTAAAAAAAGCAATTCATTCTTATCGAAGAAAAAAATTTCATGGAATAAATGGGATTTTTCAATTCATGTTTATTGATTGCTGGGAATCAATTACCTGGAGTGTAATTGATTATTTCGGTCAAAAGAAAAAAGGATTTTATGCACTTAAAAATTCGTTTAATCCTCTTCTTTTATCAGTAAATCTTTTGCAGAATATTTATTCTAATCTTTCAAAAAGATTAAATCTTGAATTCTGGATAATCAATGATTATCACAAAGAATTTTCTGATCATTTCGTTCATTTCTACATAGACGAAGATGAAATTTATGTCCAGAAGATTGATAGAATAGAGGAAAATTCTATTATCCATTTCTCTTTTGAAAAACTTTACATTAGAATTCCGGAAAAACTTTCTTCAGGATTTCATAAATTAAAAATAGAATTAAGAAACCAGAAAAGTGAGTTAATATCTTTTGATGAATTTCAAATTGAATATAGAAACATTTAAACTTAATATGATTTTGATATTAATATTTCTATCGGCACAACTTCTTTTTGCCCGGATTCAGACTCCTGCAAACTTTAGAATTTACAATTATGAAAAACATTTTGATTTAATGTGGGATGAAAACAGTGAAGCAAATCTTGTGGGCTATCGAATTTATAAGAAATCAGCTGACCAGTTTGTTTACTATAAAACTGTAGGCAAAGGACAGAATTATTACTGGGAGAGTTTTCAGTCAGTTTCAGACACGTTTTATTTTAAAATTCTTGCCTTTGATAATCAGGGGAATCAATCTCCTTTAAGCGATTCTGTTATGGCAACACCAAATTTCAATATGAGTGATGACGATTTTCTCGATATGGTTCAGAGAGCAACTTTCAGATATTTTTATCATTTCGCTCATCCAAATTGTGGACTTGCAAGAGAAAGAAATACTTCGGGTGATGTTGTTACAATTGGTGGTTCTGGTTTTGGTGTGATGGCTTTAATAGCTGGTGTAGAAAGAAATTTTATCTCAAGGGAAAACGGGGCAAAGCATTTATTGAAAATGCTTAACTTTCTTACTTCGTCGGCACAGAGATTTCATGGTGCTTATCCTCACTGGCTTAATGGTTGGACCGGTCAGGTTGTTCCTTTCAGTCAATATGATGATGGTGGCGATATTGTTGAGACATCATTCTTACTACAGGGATTGCTTACGGCTCGTCAATATTTTAATAGAAATGATTCAATTGAAATAGAAATTAGAAATAAAATTAATCAGATCTGGAATACAGTTGAATTTAGCTGGTATCGTCGTAGTCCTTACAGTCAACATCTTTACTGGCATTGGTCTCCAAATTATGGCTGGGTTATGAACTTGAAATTGATGGGATGGAGTGAGACAATGATATGTTACATACTTGGAATTGCATCTCCTTATTATTCAATTCCAGCTTCGACTTATTATCAAGGATGGGCATCCTCTTCAACGTATTATAATGTGAGAATTACTTACGGTTATAAACTTTATGTAGGTGAAAATCTTGGAGGTCCTCTTTTCTTCACTCATTATTCTTTTCTCGGATTTGATCCTCGAAATAAAAAAGATTCTTTTTGTAATTATTTTATTCACAACCGAAATCAAACTCTGGTTAATCGTGCTTATTGCATTAATAACCCAAAAAGATTTACTGGATATGATTCACTGAATTGGGGAATTACAGCAAGTGATAATCCCTGGGGATATTCTGCCCATGAACCTTTAATGAATGATAACGGTACAATTGCACCAACTGCAGCTCTCTCTTCAATGCCTTACACACCTGAAGAATCTAAAGCAACATTAAAACATTTTTATAGAAGATATTTTAATCAATTGTGGGGAACATATGGTTTTAAAGATGCCTTTAACTTATCCCAGAATTGGTTTGCAAATAGTTATCTGGCTATAGATCAGGGTCCTATAATTATTATGATTGAGAATTACAGAACTGGATTGTTATGGAATTTATTTATGTCAAATCCAGAAATTCAAACAGCTCTCGATTCGATTGGTTTTGTTCCTGATTCAACTCAAACTTCTGTTGAAAATTATCAACCAGATTATTCCGATTTTCTTTCTCTGATAAATTATCCCAATCCATTTAATCAACAAACTGAGATTGAATTTGAGATTAATTACACATCGAATGTGAAAATTTCAGTTTTCGATTTACTGGGAAGAGAGATTGAAGTTCTTATTGATCAAAGTTTTAAACCAGGTAAGTACAATTTAAACTGGACACCATCAAATAATCTGGCTTCGTCCATTTATTTCCTTGTAGCTCAAACTCCAGCTAAAAGAATTTTTCATAAAGTTGTTTTGATTAAATGATTAAAAAAATAGTAATTCTCATTACACTTATTCTCTTTTCCTCTTGTAATAAGAAAAATGATGTTGTTCTTAGCTTCTGGGCTATGGGTGTTGAAGGTGAAAATATTAAAAAATTAATTCCTGAATTTGAGAAAAAATTTAATGTGAGAGTAAAAGTTCAACAAATTCCATGGACAGCTGCACATGAAAAATTAATTACAGCTTATGTTTCTGAAACTCTACCTGATGTTTTCCAGCTTGGCAATACCTGGGTGCCTGAATTTGTCGCATTGAATGCAATTGAGCCTCTTGATTCATTGTGTGAAGTAAAAAATTTTGATTTGAATGATTACTTCTCTGGAATTTTAGAATCAAACAGAATAAATGGTGTTCTTTACGGAATTCCCTGGTATGTTGATACAAGAGTTTTGTTCTACCGAAAAGACATATTTAAAAAAGCAAATATTAATGAGCCACCTAAAACATGGAACGAACTTTATGAATTTTCAAAAAGAATAAAGACAATTACCAGAAATTATGCAATTTATTTCCCGACAAACGAATGGGTTCCGCTTATAATTTTTTCTCTCCAGAATAAAGCTCAATTACTTAAGAATAATTATACTGAACCAGCATTTACTGATTCAGAATTCATTTCGGCTTTTCAATTTCTTTCTCGTTTTTATAATGAGAAATTATCTCCATCAAACATCACTGATGTGGTAAATATCTATCAGGCATTCGAAGAAGGTTACATTGCAATGTATATAACTGGTCCGTGGAATATAGCAGAATTTAGAAATAGACTTTCAAGTAATTCACAAAAGTTGTGGATGACAGCACCACTACCATCGCCTGATTCCATCTATCCTGGAATTTCACTTGCTGGTGGAGCGAGTCTGGTAATAAATCGAAATAGTAAGAATAAAGAATTAGCATTCAAATTAATTGAATACTTATCTACTCCCGAAGTTCAAATAAAATTTTATAATCTCGTTGGTTCACTACCTTCTAAAAAATCTTCCTGGAGCGATTCAATTTTTGCAAATGATCAGCATCTAAAAGCTTTTCGAATCCAGCTCGAACGAACTCAATCGATGCCTAAACTGGCAGAATGGGAAAACATTGTGATTTCTAAAATTCAAAAATATATTGAGGAAGTAGCCTTAAACAGAATGAGTGTAAGAGAAGCTTGTGAGAAACTCAATGAAGAAACATCCATTTTACTTGAAAAAAGAAAATATTTGATTGAAATCGGTTCACTCTGATGAAAGAGAAATCAAACTTCTGGCTTGTATTCTTGTTCTTATCACCTGCATTAAGTGCAATTTTATTCTTTTTTATAATCCCTGTCGTTGCAGCTTTATTGATAAGCTTCACTGATTTTGATATTTACTCACTTGGTGATTTGAGAAGATTGCGTTTCATCGGATTTGAAAATTACTTAAAACTTTTTCGAGACGAACTATTTTTCAAAGCTTTATTCAATACATTTTATTTTGTTCTTGTGGGAGGTCCACTTTCGATTCTTGTTTCTTTATTCGCTGCCTTATTGCTTAATTCTAAACTTGTAAAATTCAAGAAATTATTTCGAACGATTTACTTTATTCCTGTTGTAACGACTATTGTTGCTGTGGCAATTGTCTGGCGTTATCTTTATCATCCACGATTTGGAATATTAAATTACTTAATCTCATTTCTGGGGATTAATCCAGTTGACTGGCTTGGTGATCCAGTCTTTGCAATGCCTGCAATTATAATTTTAGCAGTCTGGAAAAATTTCGGTTATAATATGATTCTTTTCATTGCTGGTCTTCAAAATATTCCAGTAGAATTATATGAAGCAGCTGAACTTGATGGTGCATCAAACTGGTTTAAGTTTAAGTCCATCACTTTACCATTGCTTGCACCAACGACTTTCTTTACTTCAATTATTACGATGATAGGTTATTTCCAGCTTTTTGCTGAACCATATATTATGACTCAGGGTGGACCACTCAATTCGACATTGAGCATTGTTCTTTATATGTATCAAGAAGGTTTTCGCTGGTGGAATATGGGTTATTCTGTTTCAATTGCATTTGTATTGTTTTTAATAATCTTATCAGGAACTATAATTCAATTCAGATATGAAAAAAGGATTCACTATTAAAAAAATTTTGATTAATCTAATTGCATTTTTCGTCGGCATATTGACCATGATTCCGTTTGTATGGATGATTTCAGCTTCGTTGATGAAGACAGGGGAGTCGGCAAAATATCCTCCAAAATTTTTTCCTTCAGAAGTTGATTTCTCTCATTACATTTTTCTTTTTCAAAATCTTGAAATGACAAGATACTTTTTTAACTCACTTGCTCTTGCTCTTCTCGTTACAATGATTTCTCTTCTATTTAATTCGATGGCTGCTTATGCTTTTGCCAAATTAAGATTTGGAGTGAAAGATAAACTATTTAAATTCTTGTTGAGCTTGATGATAGTGCCAGGTCAGGTTACAATGCTTCCACTGTTTTTAATGTTGAAACAACTGGGATTTATAAATTCATATTTTGGAATTATTATACCGGGAATGGCAAGTGTTTTCGGGATTTTTCTATTGAGACAATTTATGATGTCAATTCCGGATAGTTTGATTGATGCAGCGAGAATCGACGGTGCAAGTGATTTAAAAATTTTTTTCAAAATAATTATACCATTGAGTAAATCTGTTTTAATTACACTGGGTATTTTTACATTCATCGGTACATGGAATGATTTTCTCTGGCCCTTGATTGTGATGACAGATTCTTCAATGTATACTCTGCCAGTAGCTCTTGCGAGTTTAATGGGTGAACATACTCAAGATACTGAATTAATGATGGCTGGTTCTGTGATAACAATTTTGCCTGTGGTTATTCTCTTTGCTTTTGTACAGAAATATTACATTTCTGGAATTCTGGTGGGAAGTATAAAGGAATAAATTCTAATTTCTGAATCAGAATTTTTCAAATTCTAAAACAATTGTTCTTAAAATTATTCATTCCGGAAGCAATCTAAGATTTGGATAATTGCGATACTTTTCTGGTGTTGTGATAAAATCAATGTATTCACCATTTAACCACATAAGAGATTGATCTTTATAATTTTGATGACCGATGTGCCCCGATTGTCCACTTGTAATTATAATCAATGAACTGTCAATGTTTGAGAGATCAACAATTTGACGCATCGAAGGACCTAAATAATTTTCAAACGGTTCATAATACTTAAAACTTGTATTGAGTAGCGTTGTTTGATCACCACCAATAGGAAAAGGACCAATATTTATGAATTCATCAATGAGTTTACTTTTACCACTGAATAAATGGTGAAACTTAACTTTATGAATTTCACCCCAATGCCATTTTTTTAAATCATTCCCGAGAGAAGTCTCAAGTTCTTTAATTGTTTCAACAAGACTTTTTCTTATGATTTCATTTCTGGTTTCAATTTTTGTAGTTGAGACATCATCGAAGAGGGAAATTGAATCAGGATACGGTTCATTTAAAATTTTATGAATAACTCTTAATGGAACATTCCCGACAAAAAGAAATTGTTTGTAGAGATCGGATCCCAGTTCATCGAGAAAAGTATTTTTCAATAGTTTTATCATGAAAATGCTGTAGATAGCAGAAAGTGGGTCGTACTTTTTTAAATCGCCACTCCATTGTTTGAAAGAGGTAACAGCCTGTTCAAGATTTTTATTCTTAATTTTTGTACCCTCAAAGGCATTAACAATATGAGAAGAAATATTCTTAGCATAAGGTGAGAGTACATCGTTTTGAAATTCTTTGAAATCATTCACAGAAAATTGTTTTTTACTTTTAAGTAACTCATAAATTCTCTCAGCTCGCGATGAAGGTTCCCATAAATCTCCAACAAGATTTATAAAATCTTTTGAAGGTGGATTGTTATTAGTTGCGATAAAACCTTGATCAGGATTTAGAATTTCTGGAAGTGAATTAAATTCCAGGAAAGATGACCAATCATTATCTGATGTGGTTCCATCAAGTGGAAAAAGAAAATTAGAATATTTTCTTATGGGAATTTTTCCAGCTGCTTTATAGAAAATATTTCCTCTGGAATCAGCACATAAAAAATTCTGAGCAGGACAATTGAAATATCGAAGAGCTTCTCGAAATTCTATATAATCTCTGGCTTTGTTAATCTTATAAAACGTAAGTAATTCATCGCTCATTTCGTAACCAGTCCATTTCATTGAAATTGCCTGGTCAAAATTCGATTGAGCCAGAAATTTGTTTGACTGTTGAATTAATGGTCCACGATGAGTTGATTTGATATTGAGGATAACTTCAAGACTATCTTTAACTTTAATTGTATCAAACTCGATATTTAGTTTTTTCCATTCATTATTCACGTAATAATTCAAACCGGTGGAATCAATTTTTTCAATAAATAAGTCGCAATCATCCACCATTAAATTTGTGAGTCCCCAGGCAATATTTTCATTTTTACCAATTACAACTGAAGGTGAACCAGGAATTGTAACGCCAGAAACTTTTAATGATGGAGAATTAAGAGAAACAATGTACCATTTCGAAGGGAGAGAATACATCAAATGAGGATCGTTTGCCAGAATTGGTTTCCCGGTTTTTGAAAGTTTTGACGATACTGCCCAGGAGTTACTACCAGAATAACTCTCATTCATTCCGAGAAATTTTCTAAGCTTTATGTTCGTTTCTAAAAATGATTTGAGTTGTTCTAATATTTGCGATGTATTTTTGGCTTGTTTCTCTGAGCTTGAAAGTTTCAGGATTTTCTTTCCATCAGTAACTTGTGATGATGGAATAATTGTGGGACCATTTTCAGGATATCCTGGAATTAATTGGTCTAATTTTTCCTGGGGTAATTTATTCTGAAGTTGTGCATAAACAACATCAACCCACCAGCCAAGATTTAATTCCCAGGCAACAAGTCGTGCAATTAGATAAACTTGATAAGGTTCCCATTTTTCAGGTTGATAATTAAGTAAATCAAATTCAATTGAGAAGTTTCCAGAATTTTTTTCGATATAAGTATTTATTCCTCTGACATAGGATTGACATATTTTTTTACTTTCCGCTGATGAATTTTCGTAAAGCTTCTTTGCGAGCTTATCAAAACCAGCTGTTCTAAAAACAATATCAAATTCGAGTGCCTCTGAGCCAAGAATTTCGGCAAGTCTTCCCATTCCTGCTCTTCGAGTTATATCCATTTGAAAGAGTCGATCTTGTGAATGAACAAACCCAAGAGCAAAAAACAAATCTTCTTCGTTTTGAGCTTCGATATAAGGAATTCCAAACTCGTCACGATAAATTATAACTTCGGATTTAATTCCTTTGAGGTACATTTCTCCATCTGTTTTAGGGTAAGATTTTTTAATAATACGTTGCGATAGGAAAAATGAGAAAATAAATGTGATGACAAGAACGAGAACTAAACCACTAATGATTTTATTTTTTTTCATAGTCAAGTTATTTAATCATAATAAATTAATTTTAATATTGTCTTATCCGATTTTTTATTTCGATTGACTTAGAACGCCTCACCAATTCCGAGATGAAACTGGACTGCATCTAAAAATGATCTTTTAAAAATATACTTTCGTGAATATGGGTCATAAAATTGTGTACCAATATCGAGTCGAACAGGTGCAAAGGAAGTGTAGTATCTCAGTCCAAATCCAAAAGTAAATGCTGTTGATTTAAAAGATACTTCGTTCAGATTTCGCCAGCTGTTTCCAAAATCAATAAAAATTGTTGAGCCAAAATCACCGAAAAGAATGTTTCTTGTCTCAATAGAACCTTCAAGTAAAACTCTACCACCAATTTCAGTGATTGTAACTTGTTTACCTTGATTATCAATGAATGTATAAACTGGACCGAGACCTCTTGCTCGCCAACCACGAATTGAGTTTGACCCACCTGAATAAAAAAGCTTGTTCTGAGAAATTGATTTTTCACCTTCAATTTTTTGAATGTAACCGAATCTAAGTTTATAAGCGACAGCACCTCGAGCAGGTTTCCATGGATTTGTATAAAGCGTAATTCCCATCAATGTTTTATAATACTGAATGTTTCTATCTTTTATTTCACTGAATAGATTTTTTAAATAAGGTAGAAGTCCAGTGTATTCTAACGAAAGTTGAAGATTGTAACCACCTGTCGGATAAAAAATTTCATTTGCATGATTTGCAAATAAATCAACACCAAGAATTGTATTTGAATGACTGAGAAAAGCTTCACTTTCGCTTTTCAATAATGCTTCTGTTGTATCTTCTGGAGAAATCGGGAAGCCCGAAGTAATTAAAATACCTTTGATGTAATCAAAAGAAAGTTGAGGTTTGAAATTTATATTTTCAGATTCATAGCCAAGATAGAGACTGTAATTATTGAATAAAACAAACTTTGGTAATTCAAAAAGAAACGAAAGTTTTGAACCTGCTGTGTAGTAGCGATAGAATTTTTGTTGTTCAGCTGATGCAAAGAAATCCAGTTTACCTTTTATGTCTTTATAAAAAAGATAAGGTTGTTCGATGCTTAGATTTATGCCAGCAAGACCAAGAACAGTTGTATCCTTCAGACCATTTTTACCAAAAACATCTTTAAAATTGATATTAAAAATATCTTGAGAAACAACAGTTCCTTCAATTACAAATTTCCTCGCATTGCCAAAGAAATTTTTTCGTGTGTAGTTTAAACCAATACCAATATTAAATCTATTGGTTTGATTGTTAACAATTAGTTCTGGTCCGAGTTCATTCATTCGAGCTACATCGACGCTAATATTAATCGGGACTGATGTATGAGTTGTCTCGGCGATAACTCCAGAAACAAGAGCCGAAGTAAAAAGTCCTGTTCGATATAATCTTAATTGACCTTCAAGATTTTGTGAATGACTGTATTTATCATTTGGCTTAATTCCCACTAATTTATAAATCAATTCATCTTCGACATCGTCTTTGGCTAAACCACCTTTTTCAATCTTAACTTCACTAACTGTAAAATATCTTCCCGGTTTAATATTGATATTTACATCAACAATTTTATTAAGCGTGTCTATAGTGGCAGTAATTCGTTCCCTTTCTGCGAGCATAAACCCAAAATTTCTAAGTTCATTAACAATCCTATTTGCATCTTCCTCAATTTTATCTTTTTCGAAAAAGCTGTTTTCGTTAATCTTTTTCTCTTTCAGAATTTTCAGATAAAGCCATTTGCCAATTCGTGATGAATCAATTCCAAAATATTTGTATGAATTGATTCGAAATCGTTCACCTTCATTGATTTGAAATATTAGCTCGGCTGTTTTATTCTTTGTGTTCAGTTTATAAGTCGAATTAACATCAACAAAAAAGAAACCATTATCCCGGTAAAACTTTTCAATTCTTTTGATGTCTTCTTCTATGTTTAATGAATCAAAAAATTCTGGTTCTTTACCAAGATTTGTAAATCTGTTCAGGAATTTCCATAGCCAGAAGGGGGATTCTTTCGATAAAATCACACTCGATAAAGTTCCATCAGAAAAGTGAGTGTTTCCTTCAAATAGAATCTTCTTTAATTCAAAATCTTGAGCAATTAAAATAATGTTCAAAATAAGAGAGATGAAGAGGAAGAAAATTTTACTCATTATTCTTACCAGAGTCCTTTTCGAGAAATTTCGTTTTGATGTTTTATCGCATAATCGATAACATTATCGATATAATCGATTAGTCTTGGTGGATGTATATTAAATTTCTCCAGTGCTTTGATAGTTTTTTCACATTTGAAAAATAAGTCATGATCAAAATAATCAATAAGTTCAGGATAAAGACCAGTGATGTTCGAGATAAATTTATTTTTCATTAAAGAACGAACAAAGGAAGATTTCACTTTCACTGGAATTAATTTTTTTCCGAGCTTTTTACCAAAAATTTCAATCAACTTGATTTGAGAAAGTGGTTCAGGGTCACAGAGATGATATGTCTGATAAATCGAATTTAAATTCGATAGTGCAGCAATTCCTTTTACAACATAATCTACTGGAATTAAATTAGCTGGATTTACACCACTACCAATCTGAGTCATAAGACTAATTTTCGGTAATTTATTTATCAAAAAGATTATCGGGTAAGGACCATCAAATTTATTTGTTTCGCCTGTCTTTGAATCACCTATAACGATAGAAGGACGATAAATTATAAAAGGAATTTTGTCTTTATTTTCTCTGATAATTTTTTCAGAGAGAAATTTTGTTTTCTCGTAGTAATTTTTAAAAGTCTGTCCTTTATCAAAGTCATCTTCTGAAAATTCTCCTCGATACCAGCCAGCAACATAACAGGTACTGATATGGTGAAACTTCTCAAGATTTTTCATTGAAAAGGCAAGCTTCACAATATGCTCAGTTCCTTTAACATTTATTTCATAAGCAATTTCTTTATTAACCCTTAAATCATAAACTGCAGCAAGATTAAAGACTTCTGTTATCGAGTTAAGATCAATCTGAGATTTATCAACAACGACCTCCGGGAATGTCAGGTCACCTTCAACGATGATTAATTTATTTTTTAAGAAGCTGAAGTTTTCTTCAAGTTGCTGAATCTGTTTCTTCGCAATCTCTAAAAATTTTTTCTGGACAAGAAGAAAAATTTTACTCTCTGGTCTTTGGAGTATCAATTCTGGAATTAACCGTGAAGCAATAAATCCAGGAAATCCGGTTAGAAAAATATTTTTACTCATATTTGATTTTTACTTTTCTCTGGGATAGGTCGTCAATAAATTTTGTTTCGATTTGCCTTGTGAAAAAATTTATTACATCTTTTTTTGAATTATCTCTTAAATTTTTTGAGAAGATTTGTAAAACACTTCCATCTTCTGAAAGACTGCAATATGATTTAAAGAGTTCTCTTGTAGCTGGTTTAAATAGATATTGATAAACTTCCAGATTCTTTGAGCCAATGAATGCTGAACCGCTATTGTAGTAAAGAAATTTTTGATCAGGTGCAAAATTAATTGTATCTATTTCTGCTCCATCACTAATTCCATCAAGTACTTCTGATAAATAGGAAACTACATTGCCGGTATCAAGTGGTTCTAATATAAAAAAACCAATGCCATAGCCTTCATTCTCAAAAATTCCCTGAAAAGTTTTTGTTGAATCATCAAGGTAAACAAGAAGAATTTTTTTACTCAAAACTGAATCAGCATAGGAGAAAGGGTTTATAAATTTGATTTTAGTTGAATCAATACCAACAGGAGTTTCGGGTTCTTGTCTTTGTTTTTTACAGGCATCAAAAAGAAAAAGACTAATAAATAAAAACAGGAGTACCAATCGGACAGATTTCATATAATTCCTCAATTTCTGAATTGTTAATAGCAATTGAACCATCGGTCCAGTTAAAAACAAACGGCAAGTTTCTCAGAAGAAGGTCAAACTTCCCATTACCATGAATCTTGATATAACCACCAAGGTTTGTTTCCATTGGTGGACATTCTTTGTTGTAATAGGCATTTTTAATTCTGAGAAATTCTTCTTCCGAGATTAATTTATCTTTTAATCCTCGAATTGCATCATCCAGTGCTGGATAGTTCAGGATTAAAATTTTTCCCAGACCATTTGTAACTCTTTTTGAACAGACAAAGTAATCACCTGTCGGAGTTAATTTATCATCCTTAGAAATTTTTGAAAGCTTTGGATTTCCTCCGAGGGCTATGTTATAAGTTTTGACCAGTATTGTATCTATGTATAGATGAAGTTTATAATCAATTTTGTTAACGACAATCTTTGGTTTTTCAATCTTTGTAATTTTTCTTTCAATTAAAAGTTCTTCAAGACTTGTTTTCCTTAAATCGAGAAATATTCCATAGAAAATCATTCCAAGTAAAAAAACAATCACTCCACCAATGTAAAACATCAAAGTTTTAATCATAAAAAAAGTTTAAGATTTTTTGTAAGGATATTCGACCACAACAACAGAATACATTCCGCCTCGTGGGTTAAATTCTCCAGTTACTTTTAAGTATCTGGGTTGCAAAACTTTTACGAGGTCATCTAAAATGAAATTCACAACACTTTCATAAAAGATTCCATCATTTCGAAATGAATTGAAATAATATTTCAAAGATTTTAACTCAACACATTTTTTGTCAGGTATGTATTCAATTGTAATTTTACCAAAATCGGGATTTCCAGTTTTTGGACAAACCGATGTAAATTCTGGTTGAACATGAGTAATCAAATAATCTCTATCAGGATATTGATTATCAAATGTTTCAAGAATTTTATACTTCTCGTTCATAATCTCCTCAAATATATTTTGGTTTTACACGATATGGAATAGGATCTTCAAAACCAGCTTTTTGAAATCCTCGTAATCTCAATGCACAACTATCACATACTCCACAGGCAATTTCCTGATCCTTGTAACAGCTCCAGGTTAGATGAAATGGGGCATTGAGTTCCATTCCTTTTCTCACAATTTCTGCTTTCGACATTGAAATGAGTGGGGTCTCAATTGTGATGTGTGTTGTTGGTTTCGTTCCAACTTTTATTAACTCATTAAATTTTTCATAAAAGATTTTTCTACAATCAGGATAACCGGAAGAATCTTCTTCAACAGCTCCAATGAATATTTTTTCAGCTCCAATCACTTCAGCCCAGGAGACAGCCATGGCAAGTATGTTTGCATTTCTAAATGGAACATAAGAAGTGGGAATTTCTTTTGATTGAAGATTTGCAAGACTTACTTCAATATTTTCATCAGTTAAGGATGAACCGCCGATCTTTCGGAAAAAATCTGTATCCAGAACAAGTCTGAATTTTGCATTGTAGTAATCAGCAATATCATTGAAAGATTTTAATTCTCGTTTTTCTGTTTTTTGACCATAATTTAAGTGAAGCATTGCAAGTTCATAATTTTGAGAAGCAATGGCAGTTGTGACGCAACTATCCATTCCACCACTGGCAAGCACAACGGCAATTTTTCTTGAATTATTATTTAAGTCCATCAGTCAACTCCATAAATTTATCGCCATAATCAATTTACTTAATTTTTAAGGAATACTCTGCGAATGCATCGGGTGTTTCATAAACTCTGATGGTTATTTGATTTAAATTATCAGGCAATGATGATTGAATTATTTTCTCTGTAATATAAATAGAAATATTTTCAGCTGTAGTCGGTTTATCAATTATGACCACTCGCTCGTTAATTTTATTTGCAATTTCGACAAGTTCTGTATCGTTTTTATCACATATAATTGAGTGATCGAGTTCATCAATAACAGGATTGACTATTCTATAAATATCATAGAAATCAATGAGCATTCCATTTTTATCAAGCTCACCTTCGAATTGAATTAGTGCTTTGTAAGTGTGACCATGTAAGTTTTTACATCTTCCCTTGTGAAATGGCAATCTATGAGCCATTTCCCAGCGAAATTCTTTTGATACTTTCATTTAATCCTCTCTTTATTCATTAAATTATCAATTTAAAGTACCCCCGACAGGACTCGAACCTGTGCACCTGGCTCCGGAGACCAGTGCTCTATCCAGCTGAGCTACGGGGGCAAAATCTTAATTTCGAATTGCAAACTAACATTAGTTGAAAATTTTTTCCATATAAATTTTTTTACTTTTATTTTCATTTTCGATTATTTCAATACAAGGGGTTGTTCAAAAAGTGTCAAACTTGTGATTATAAACCAAAAATAGACCCAAAATAAATTCAGGGTGACAAAATAATACTTTTTAGTCAGCCCCAAACCTTTAAATTAATGAGAGAGTTTTTTCAATTAAACATAAAATCTTTGCGAGCCTAAAATTTCTCTTGATCATTGTTGCAAATGAAGTCCGTTCAAGAATATTCGATTAAATATTGACAAAATTAACTCGAATTGTTAAAGTTACTTGTGAAAATGGGAGTTATAAAAATGGAAAAACATAAATTTTATTCACGCCTGTACTCATTTATTTATATACAATTAATCGATTCCAGCTATATTCTCACTCAAATCTGAAGTCAATCATAAATGTAATTGAATACTCGAATAATAAGTATGTTTTTAATAAATCTTTAATTCTTAGATAAACTTTACAATTTTTTTCTCAGGTTGTAAGAATGACGATAATTACTTTCCAGGTAAATACAATTCAAAAGAAATAAATCAAAAAAATTCAGTGATTATTTCAGATACAAATAGAGCATTACTTAAAGAAGAAATCAAAAAAAATGAAATTGGTAATCCTCTGAGATTAGAATATAACTGGAAACGAGTTGGACCATTATATGAATCAACAACGAATGAATGTCATATTCATTTCGGACAAAATGATCAAATATATTCCTGGTCAGAATTGAAAAATACATTTGGAAATAAATTTAATGCTGTTTCTATCAGTGCAGACCATGAACATGCTGATGTTTCAGATAACGATATTGGAGAATATGACACTTTGTTAAATTTTGCACATTCTATTGGTAATGAAGCCTGGCTTTTTTGTACGGCTGGTGGATATAATTACACATACATTGGTGAATTTTGTGATGCTGCTTGGAAGCAAGGTTGGTTAAGAAAATTCATTAAAATTAGACCTTATTATATCTGGTATAAGTGCATTTATAATACACCTGCCTTATGTGACCCAGAAAATCCTGATGCCTGGTTTTTTGATCATTATGAGTATCGATCACCTTTTTTACAAGAAATATATCAATAATATATTTATTAGGAGGTAATCTCTTATGTTAATAAAACCATTAAAGTTATTATTAGCTCTTATTATTATTCCATCACAATTTATTTTAAGCAAGCCCGATGACATTCCTGATAATACACAATCAGAGCATACAGATAATCGTATTGTTTTGGGAATGAATATTATTTTACCACTTCAAAGGTTTATGTTAGTGGAGTTTGAAGCCAGTGGAACCAGTTTTCCAAGGGGAATGGGTAATTATCCTCAAGTTGGTTTTAGTGTATTTGGTTTTAGTGTTTCTCTGGGATATTATTTTCTGAAGAATTTAAACTTTGAGGTTAGACATAACATATCTTTTATATCATATCCTATAACAGAAGAGCAATTTATAAATAGCTTTTCTGCGATCATTAAAATATCTAACGCATCAAAAGACTGTTATGGATTATTATCCTATGAGATAATTAATTTTGATGTTGGCCCTTATAAAGTCCATCAGGTAATTCCTATTCCAAATAACAACAATACATGGAAAAACTTTATTGGATTAGGCTTTGGCGTAAGGATATGGAAAAAATTTTATTTTGAACATATTGTGGAATTTCCTGTAGGTAACAAATTTTTAAATGGGATTATAGAAGAATTTAATGATATGAACACAAAGACAATAATTACTGAAACTATAAAAGCAGGGCCATTATATAGTTCAAGTTTAGGATTTATATTAGAGTTATAAGATAGATGGTCAAATAACTTAAAAATTAAAATGAATTAATATGTGGATAACTGATCAAGTAGCCTGGCAATAGAATCAAAAAAAATTATTGTCAAGAAGGATATTATACTGATTGATAAATTAGGAAATGAAAAAATTAATTTGTGCACAAAAGCTGGCCCGAACAATTTACAAATTTGCATCAACCACTTTTAGAATGAAGCTGTTAGGATTGGCTTTTTCATAAATTAGTAAGTATAAAAAACTTTTTGAGTTAAAAGTATGAAATTAATAAAACTAATTTTTATTGCCTTAATTTTCTCACTTAATCTTTCTTATAGTACTAACAAACCCAAACTTCTCTGGTTCGATGCAACTGCAAATTTTGAACGATTGAGTTACAAAGATTCAATAACTTATTATCTGAAAAAAGCAAAAGAACTTGGTTTTACGGATGTTGTTTTAGATTTGAAACCTATTACAGGTGAAGTTTTATATGACTCAAAATTTGCACCAAAGATGAAAGAATGGAATGGATTTTATCGTGACGATAATTTTGATTTCCCTGCATTTTTTATTTCTGAAGCTCATAAACTGGGATTAAAAATTCATGCGGCAATAAATGTTTTTGTAGCCGGTCATAATTTTTTTGATAGGGGATTGGTTTACCAGAATAAATCACACTGGCAATCAATCAATTACACTGATTCAGGTTTTGTTCCAATAACTCAACTTAAACACAAATACTCGGCTATGACAAATCCTGCAAATCCTGAAGTTCAAAATCACGAACTTAATGTGATTGAAGAACTTGTGAGTAAATATCCAGAATTTGATGGATTGATTTTAGACCGTGTCAGATATGATGGAATAGAAGCTGATTTCAGTCCACTTTCAATTGAATTATTTAAAAAATATCTCGGTGAAAAAGAAATAAACATAGATGATATTTATAGATGGACAAAAAATGAAAAAGGGAAGAAAGTCAGAATAGAAGGAGAATATTTTAAGAAATGGTTAGAATGGCGAGCAAGTGTGATTTACAATTTTATGAAAGAAGCAAAAGCAAGAGTTAAAAAAGTTAATCCAGAAATTTTATTTGGGACTTATACTGGTGCCTGGTATCCTGTTTATTATGAAGTTGGTGTGAACTGGGCAAGTCAAAATTATGATCCATCAAAAGATTATGAATGGGCAACTCCCGATTATAAAAAATATGGTTATGCCGAATTGCTTGAAATCTACACAACAGGTTGTTATTTCTTTGAGGTCACAAAAGATGAAGTTGAAAAATTAAACGAAGAAATGATTAAACGAAACGAAGCTGGAATGGGAGAGACAAAAGATTACTGGTACTCGGTTGAAGGTTCTGCGGAAATTGCGAAAAAGGTTATAATGAATGCATTGCCTGTACTTGGTGGACTCTATGTTGAACAATATAAAGGTCATCCGGAACAATTTGAACGAGCAATAAAAATGTGTCTTGAGAAGACAGATGGATTAATGATTTTTGACATTGTTCACATTGTTAATTATGGCTGGTGGGATGTTCTGAAGAAAGGAATGAATTGATTTTATAATCAAAACTTTTTCGCTTAAAAATTCTAACACCAGATAGTGGCAATTTCAGAGTATAGACTTGAGCATAGTTATTCTTGAACCATAAATTATTTATATAAGATTTATAAAAAGGTATCTCAGGGAAATCGACAACAACAAAATCGGGTTTAGTAGTCTCAATTATTTTCAGAAAATTCTTTTGTTTAATTCCATCAATAGCTTCAGGTGTTATTAGTCCCAGCTCATCTATAATTTTTCCTTTGAAGTAGAAACCGAGAATTCCAATTTCATCTGTCGCAAGTTTTGAATTTTCACCACTGAATGAATTAATGAATTTAGCAGTGTTTTTATATAGAATGAATTTTTCATTATAACCAGTCTTAATTGTTTTAAAAGTTACAAGTAATCCAGAAATAAAAATTATTATGATGGCTGAAAGTAAAAATATTTTACGAGCTCCATCTTTAAATTTTTGTATAAAAATTTTTAAGAAGAAAGAAATAATTAGTGAATAAAGAACAATGTAATCCGTGTAATACCAGGGATATGGAGGTGGATTCAATATCAAACCATAAATTAGTGTAAAAGCGATGAAATAGATGAGAATAATCTGAAACAGTTCATTCTTAAATATTGCCTTATTCTTTAAACAGAGAATTAAAATTGCGAATAAGAAAAATGTGAAAAAGATAATGGCAACATTTTCTCCTCCCGGGAAAGTTTTTACAAAGCCGTCAAAAAAATTTCCATTGATTAATTTCAAATCACGCTGGATAATTTTTACTCCAAGAGATGAAGGAATTACTCTACCGAAATAAAAGTAAGAAGCAAACAAGTATGTCAAAACAATAATGATGAAAATTGAGATGATTTTAATATCGAATAATTTCTTCCTTTTCAAAAAGTAGCTAATTGAAGTAATGAGAATTAAAATTATTGTATCGGGTCTTGTGATGAAAAGAAACGCTCCGACTAAACTCATTAATATGAATTTTTCTTTTTGATATAAATAAAGAAAAATCATCATCGAAAAGATTTTAAGAAATGTTTCCATTCCAATTGCATTTTTAATCAGCGGCATTGATAAGAGAATTACGGGCAATATGAATCTTGCTTCTTTCAATTCTTCAGAAAATATTTTTGTAAGTAGAAATGCAGTGTAAATGAGCGACACAACACTTATGATACTGCCAATTAAAGGTAATGCAATCTCAAAATTTGATTGAAAAGGAAAACAAAATAAAGCAAGTAGTATTGTATATGAGAATGAAGTGGTTGCATTAATTTTTTCGTTGAGATTAAAAACATATCCATTCCATTCAACTAAATTCTTTGCATATTTATAAAAGATGTATGCATCATCAAGTCTGATAAAATAAGATGAACAGAGTAAAACAAAGACCTGTATAGAAATTATCAAATAGAAAATTCTTTTATTTAATTCCACCTTCAAAGATTCCTCTTTCAAAATATCTGCTTAAAAAAATTGTCAGGAGAATGGAAGGTAACATTGCAAGTAAAGACCCGGCTGCTATCAATCGGAAGTTATCGACAAAAGTGCCCGTCATATAACTCAAGCCAACCTGTAAGGTATAATTTTCCTGTGACCTTAAGATTATCAATGGAAAAAGAAAATCACCCCAGGTTGAAATGAAAATTAAAAGACCAAGAGCAATCAAAGTTGGTTTTGTCATGGGCAACATAATTTTCCAGTAGAGCTTGAATAAACTACATCCATCGGCGATTGCTGCGTCTTCTATTTCTTTTGGGATAGAAATAAAAGCTGATCTCATCATAAAAATTGAAAAACCTGATACAAGTGAAGGTAAGATTATTCCTGCGAGAGAATCAGTTAAATTGGTTTTAAGTAGAATTAAATAAAGTGGAATTAAAATCATTTCTTGTGGAATGATTAAAGAAACAATCACAATAAACAACAATAATTTTTTTAATCGGAAATTAGTTCTCGCCAGAATAAATCCGGTTAAAGAACCAAAGAAAAGATTTCCCATAACTACAAACAGTGAAACCAGAATTGAATTAGTATAATATTTACCAAAGGGAATTGCATTCCACACCTCAATAAAATTTTTCAAAGTGAATTTTGAGGGAATTAGTTCTGGTGGAAAGCTAAAAATTTCCTCAGCTCCTTTAAATGAAGTCGAAATTAACCAGAGAAAAGGAAAGATGGCAATTAGTATAAAGAAAAATAGAATTGATAAAATGACAGCGTAGCGTATCGTTTTCATTTTTCTCTTTCAATTAGTTTGATATTGATAAAAGAGAATCCAAGTGTTAGCAGAAAGACCATTATTCCAATCGTTGAACCATAACTCAAATCGAATCTTTCAAAAGCTTGAACATAGAGGTAATAAACCAGTGTTTTGTGACTCAGCGGTGCACCAGGAATTAAAATGTATAGTTCAGTAAAGAGTTTAATCGCAGCTGTTCCAGATAAAACAAAAACTAAAGTAAGAGTTGGTTTAAGTTGAGGTATAATTATGTAAAACATTCTTTTAAAAAATCCTGCACCATCTAAAATAGCTGCTTCTTCAATTTCTTTTGAAATAGCCATTAAACCAGCAAAGAAAATTATTAAATAGTAACCAAATCCACGCCAGATTGTTAATATCATCACACTGAAGACATTTTCTGGATAACCTGACAACCAGTGAATTTTTGAATTAAAAAGTGAATTAAAAATGTAATTCATTAAACCTGTGTCTTCATTGAAAATGTATCTCCAGATAATTCCAGAGATAACAATTGGAGTCACTACTGGTATAAAATAGATTGTTTTAAAAATTTGCTGAGTAGATTTTAGTTCTTTCACTAACATTGAAAGTGAAAGAGAAATGAAAGCAAGTACAGGAGTTACAAGTAAATAAATTAATGAATTGATTAAACTGTAATGAAAGTATTTATCTTTCCATAATCTTATAAAATTTGTCAGTCCAGTAAATTGAGATTCCTCAAAAAAACTGATTTTGTAGAAACTAATCGAGAACGCCATTAAAGCTGGAATTGTAGAGAATAATATCAGGAAGGTTAAACCTGGTAAAGAAAAAATCAGGATTAATTTTTTATTGAATGAACTCATATCACGATTATAATAATGAAAAATGTATTTGCATAGTTTAAAATAATTATTCCAAGAGGTTATATCATATCTATTTATAAATTATAATTTTTGACGAAAGATAGATTGTAAACATTTTATCATACCTAAATACTCCTTGCATTAAACAGACTCAGAGAAAAATAGTTTATTGAATTCTTTTATATATATTTGTTCAGATTTATGAGGTCAAAATGAAACAAATAATAATGTTTCCGCTGATATTAATCAGTTCTTTCCTTTTTATGGGGAATGGTTGTGGTTTAAGAACTTATTATCAATTAATTGCATATGATAGTCCTACTCCAATCGTGTTTGAAGTAAAAATGGATTCAGTGAGAACAAACGCATTCGCTGGAATTGATTATATGTACATGAATGGTTATCACGAGAATGAAAAAATTAATATAGTCAGATTAAATTATCAGACGACAAACACAGGAAAGTTTAATCTGAGTAATTTTTCTTTGCAGGCATTTTACGGTACTTACTTTGTAAAAGGTATCGATGGTAAATATACTTCAGATTCAGTTTATGATGGAATCAAATCAGGATATGGAGCAAGAGTCAGTTATACAGGTGGATTGAATTTTAATATAAAAGGATTTCGGTTGGGGATTGGAATTGAGCCATCAGTAAATTTTGATTTTGGTGAATATTATCATTTTAGAACTAATGCCGCTAGAGAACGTGTGATTGAAAGTAATGCTGATTTTATAAAATTGAATTTGAATATTATTCCGTATGTATCAATTCCAGTTTCTGAGAATTCTTTAATTAATATGCAGATGAATGTTGGAATACCTGGATTTATTTCACCAATCATATCGTTACAGATTGATAATCAGATTTTCTGGACAGGTTATAATGAAAATAGAATGAATTTCGGTTTAATGGTGAACTTTGACACAATTAGATCGAATTTTTAGAAGTACTCTCGTGATCTAAATTTTACTCCTAATTCTTCTTCGGCAAATTTTCGTGCTTTCTCTTCATCTACTTCTTTTAAATCTACAATTGTCACAATAACTTCAGGAATATATTTCTTTGCCTCTTTTGTGAAATTCACCATTTCATAGAACATTGATTTATCGATTTGCATCAATTGAGCATATTGGTCTGGATCAGCCGAATTCAAACTGATTGAAACAGCATCTATTAAACCTGCTAGTTCTGGCAAAATATTTCTTTTGTTGATGTAATTACCGTGACCATCTGTATTTAATCTTGTTCGTCCACCTTTTTCTTTTACATACTTTGCAACCTCTTTAATAATATCCATTCGAATTGTCGGTTCACCAAAACCGCAAAAAACAATCTCAGAATATTTTTTAGGATCGCCAATCTCATTAATATAAACTTCAGCTGGTGGTTCCATACTTTTTGGCATTTTCAAATTATAACCTACAACTGATGCATAACCTTTTCGATCACAAAAAACACAATCTGCATTGCATCTATTTGTTACATTAATGTAGAGTGCATTTCCTATTTGATAAGTAAATGAAACTTCTGGTGATTTTCCAATTTTGTAAAGTTTGTAAACACTAAAATTGGTTGACCTCACTATGTCATCAAATGTCAGTCCTTGAAGCTCGGCAATTTTCTCTGCTATAATTTTTAAATAAGCAGGTCTATTGGTTTTTCCACGAAAAGGAACAGGAGACATAAATGGAGAGTCTGTTTCAAGCAAAAGATTTTCAGGCTCAAGGCGACTCAAAATTTTTCGCAATTCTTCATTCTTCTTAAATGTAATGTTTCCAGTAAATGAAAGAAATGACCTGAGTTCAATAATCCTTCTTGCCATTTGATAATCGCCATTAAAACAGTGGAATTGACCGAACAAATTTCCATCGGCTTCTTCCTCAAAAATTTTCATTAAATCTTCACTTGAATCTCTATTATGAATTATCGCCGGAAGTTTATGTTTTTTGGCGAGTTTCAGTTGTTCTCTGAATGCAGCTTTTTGTTTTTCTTTTGGTGAATAATTGTAATAATAATCAAGTCCGATTTCACCAATTGCAACAACCTTTGGATGATTTAATAATTTTTCAAGTTCGTTTAAAGTTTCGTCATTAAAATTTTCAGTATCGTGTGGATGAATACCAATGGCAGCATAAACTACAGGATATTTATCTGCAATCTCCAGAGTTTTTTTTGCTGTCTCCAGATTTGTTGAAGGACAGATTATGTATTCAATTCCAGCTTCTTTTGCTTCGTTGATTACATTGTCTAAATCGTTATATAGTTCATCAAAAAATAAATGACAGTGAGTATCAATCATATTGCTTCCAGAATTTCTTGCAAGTTAAAAAAAATACTTAAGTTAATCAGTTACAAATGAGAGTATCTGTTATACTGAGATGGAAGTTTACTAATAAAATATTGTTAAAAAATTATTTGCAATTGAGTTCATTGAAATCAAAAACAAAAGTTTAAAATTATTTTAAAATATTTTTGATATACTTTGTTAAGAAGTCTGAAAAATAATTGCATACGGATATAATGTAATAGATTAATTAAACAAGTCTTGCAAATTCTCAAAAAACAATTAGGAGAGCAATTATTGTCAATTATTTTGTAATAAGTCTAAAGAATATTAAATTTAAGTTGAAATTTAATAGAGATATAGACAATGAAAGGCATAAAAAAAATTCGTGAAATGCTGGGTTTCTCTCAAAAAGACCTTGCAGAAAAATTAAATGTTCATGTTAGTTTAATTTCTAAATGGGAAAAAGGGGAACGACAGCCGACAACAGAATTATTGTTTGAACTTTCTAAAATATTAGGATTATCAATTGACTTCATAATGAATTACGAAGGGAAATACAATATTAAGTTCAGGTCTAAACGAATTTCCAGAATGAATGATACAGGTGAAGTCTTAAAGGACTTAATGCAACTTATATACTATATCCTGAAATCTTATGAAATGTTGAATCAACTTCCAGAAAAATTTAATTATTTCATGAAATTTGATTTACAGGATTTTAAAAAACAGTGCGATGAAATAAAAGAATTGTTCAAACTAAATCGTATTGTTTCTTTTTCTGAATTAAAGGAAGCTTTAATTGAGAAAAATATCCATGTATTCGAATGGAATCTTCCAAATAAAATTTCAGGCATTTCTTATCGTGAGGATATTGCAGTCATAGTGATTAATTACAATCACTCCAAAGAGAGGAAGCTTTTTACACTGGCTCATGAATTAGCACATATAATTTTTCATTTAAATGAAATTGATACAAACATTACAATCTCTGAAGTGAGTTCGATTAATAAGATAGAGGAAAAAGTTGCAAACTCATTTGCTGCTGAACTGCTTATGCCTTCAGATGAAATTGAGAAGTTAATAGAATTTTTCAAGGATGATATACGACATCCATTAACTCTTGATACTATGGCTAAATACTTTAATGTTTCAAGGGAAGCAGTTTTTTATCGACTCGCTGAAAAAAAATTATTTGACTGGAAAGAAAAATCTAAATTTTTCTCAAAGATAAATCTATCAGAAGTCATCTCATCTAATCGAGTTATAAATATAGATGAACAGGTTTCGAAAAAATTTTTAATCAATGCATTGACTTTATACGCAAATGAAAAAATCTCGACTGGTAAGCTGAGTGAGTGGCTTTTTGTTGATAGAATTACACTCGAAGAATATTTGAGTAATCTTTCTAAAATCACATCTGAAGAATTATTCATTGGTGCTGGAAATTAGATTTGCTTGAAAAACTAATTGAATTAAAAAATCCTCTTGTTTTTGATTCATCCTCCATATTTAATTTTGGTCACAGAGGAAATTTAGAAAGTATTCTTATTGATTTAAAGAAAAAATTTGATTTAATAATCACAAATGAGGTAATCGAGGAAATTACAAAAAATGAAATTAACAGGGATTTTTATGAAGAATTCATTCGCAAATATTTTCTTTTTAAAAAAATAAAATTGAAAAGAGAATCCGACTCAATAATTTTTAATTTAAGTGAAAAATTAGGGAAGGGAGAGCTATCTGTAATTCTTACTGCATTATACACTAAAGGAACTGCGATAATCGATGAGAAATTAGCGAGAAAATTTGCACGCCAGCAGAATATAAGAGTTATTGGAACATTGGGAGTTCTATATCTTTATTTCAAAAAAAATAAAATAGATGAAGTCTGGTTTAGAAATGTCATTCTAAATTTAAGAAACAATGGTTTTCGGATTCCAGAAATAAATAATGAAACCTCAATTGAAAAGTATTTGTTCGATTTAGAAAAATAGAATTCGCTAAGTTTAGATTTGTTTATTAAAAGAATAAAGCATTTCAATACTAATTGATATAAAGGGAAGCTTCAACATTTTACTTCATTAAATCAATTCAATTTGCAACTTCATTTATCTTCAAATAACTTTGAGTTATGAAAACAATCATTGAACCATTCAAAATCAAGTCCGTTGAACCTATCCGCTTTACAACTTTAGAACAGCGAGAAAAAATTCTTAAAGATGCCTTTTACAATCCCTTTATGATTCACTCAAGAGATGTGATTATTGACTTATTGACAGATAGTGGAACTTCTGCAATGAGTTCTGAACAATGGGCTGGCATTATGCGAGGTGACGAAGCTTATGCAGGTTCACAAAGTTTTTTCAGATTTGAAAGAGTTGTCAAAAAAATCACTGGATTTAAACATATTATTCCAACTCATCAAGGAAGGGCAGCTGAAAAAATCCTCTTCTCAATTCTCGGTGGTCCTGGTAAATATTTCCCGAGTAATACTCACTTCGATACAACAAGAGCAAACATTGAATTCGTTGGTTCAGAAGCAATTGATTTACTGAATGAAATAGGATTACATCCTGAGATTCGAGCTGATTTCAAAGGCAATATGGATATAGAGGCTTTAGAAAAATTTATCAATAAAGTGGGTGCTGAAAACATTCCACTTGTAATGTTAACCATTACAAACAATTCAGGTGGTGGACAACCTGTTTCAATGGAGAATATCAAAGAGACACGAAGAATTTGTGATAAATATGGATTAAAACTCTTTCTCGATGCCTGTCGTTTTGCTGAGAATGCTTATTTCATTAAAAAGAGAGAAAAAGGATATGAGAACAAATCTGTTTTGGAAATTGCTCAAGAAATGTTCTCCTATGCTGATGGCTGTACGATGAGTGCAAAAAAAGATGCTTTAGTAAATATCGGTGGATTTTTAGCAATGAATGATGATGAACTGGCAATGAAGTGCAGGAATGTTCTCATTGTTACGGAAGGTTTCCCGACATATGGTGGTCTGGCTGGTAGAGATTTAGAAGCAATTGCTCAAGGTCTTGAAGAAGTTCTTGAAGAAGATTATTTGAAATATAGAATTCGTTCTGTAGAATATCTTGGAGAAAAATTAATTGCATCGGGCATTCCAATTCTTGAACCACCAGGTGGTCATGCGATTTATATCGATGCAAAAAGATTTGCCCCACAGATTCCACCTGAGCAATACCCTGGTCAATCAATTGTTTGTGAACTTTATTTGCAGGGTGGTATCAGGGCAGTTGAAATTGGAAGTGTGATGTTTGGTAAATATGATAAAGATGGAAAACTGATTCCAGCTAAACTTGAGCTTGTACGACTTGCAATTCCAAGAAGAGTTTACACACAGAGTCATATTGATTATGTAATTGAAGTAATTCAAGAAGTTTATCAAAAGCGTGATAAACTTCGTGGAATGAAAATTATTGAAGAGGCACCTATGCTCAGGCATTTTACTGCAAAGTTTAGTTATGTTGATTAGCTAAGTGGTAATCATTAAGATCTTTTAATCTGCTACCAATGATTAATTGAACCATTTGATTTGAAATTTGCATATCAAAGAAATTGAATTCTTGTTTTTTAGTTCATGAGATAAACTTTGTTCTGTAAAAATTTTTCATCTGAATTTTGAATCATAAAAAAAATTGTTTTGGCATTTCAGGGATTTATAAAAAATCAAAAAGACAGAATTAATTTAATAAAAATATTGTAGGGCATTTCTTACATATTTTGTATTGCAATTATTACTACCTCTCTTTAGTTTCAAAAAAAGTTTTTTGATTTAATATTTATAGAGAGTTATTGATTTAATTTTTAAGAAACGATGCATTAACTGCAGTATTGAAAAAATGGAAAAACAAAAACTCTATATAAAGTATGAGATTAAAAATTCTATTGCAGTGTGTATCGAAACCAGCAGTTATACCAATAAATTATAATTATCAATTTTCTGCTGCTATTTATCTTCTCCTCAAATTTGGCTCGCCTGATTTTTCTAAGTTCCTCCACGATCAAGGTTATAAAATTGAAAATCGGAATTTCAAGCTTTTCACATTTGCTCTCAAGTTATGGAAGTATGAAATTCTAACTAACTCTAATTTCTCTGGTTCTCATTTTAAATTAATTTCACCATATGTTGACCTGATTATTTCTTCACCGATGGTCGATACATTCATCAAAAATTTTGTAATAGGTACTTTCGAAAAGCAAAAAATATTTATCGTTTATCCTGAATACGTTACTAAGTTTTTAATTAAGGAAGTCGAATTAATACCCGACCCACAATTCACAAATGAAATGAGCTTCCGTTTATTAAATCCGATTGTTTTATCTACAATGGTAAATCGAAATGGTAAACTTTCACCATATTATTTTAGAATTAACGATGATGGTTTGATTGAAAATCTTAAACAGAATTTATTAAGAAAATACAGTTTACTTTACGACAAAGATTTAGTCCTTAATGAATTTGAATTTGAGTTTGATGAAGATTACATCAAAAAAAGAAATGGTGTTGTATCCAAGCTAATCACAATAGCTGAAGGAAGTAAATACGAAAGTAAGATTAAAGGGATAATGTGCGATTTTAAAATCAAGACAAATCCAGAACTAATTAAAGTCGGTTATGAATGTGGATTTGGTGGAAAAAATTCAATGGGATTTGGTTTTGTTGAAGTGAAAAATAAAAACAAAGTAAACTTAAAACTAAAAGAAGAATTAAAAGCTAATAGTGAGAATCAATAAAATTGTTCAGGAAAGTTTGTTGCATTTGTAGATATAGAAAAAAATATCGATTACAGTATTGGGCAGGTAAATATTTATTTAGTTCTTTTAATGCAGATAAAGTAACAAGAAAATGTAGTCTCCTCATCTCATTAACTTCATTCAATTGATAAATTAACCGGCCATTCAAAATCATTCCACAGTAAATTAAAAACGTTTCTGAAAAAATTTCTGAACTTCAACTCAATAATAATTGACAATGAATTGGGAATAATCAAATGAGTAAATTTTCAGATTTAATAAATAGGGGATTAAATATGTTCAAACCAGAACAGATCGTTAACACTATCTTGAACGGCAATCATAATGAAACTGCCGAATATGAAACTCAGGGCTTTAGAGATGCTGCCAGAGCTGATGGCTCACCTGATGCTTATAAAAATAGTATTGACCATTTCTATTCTCAGATTCTTCTGAAACAAAAAGAAGACGAAGAAAAAATTCAGAAGAAAAATTTTGAAGTTGAGTCTTCGATTAAAGAAACCCAGCAGAAAAAAACAATTTTTGAAAATGAACTGAAAAAGTTGCTTCAACAGGATTTGCCCGACGCTGAAAAAGAACTCAAAGTTGCTGAGGAAAAAATTTTGCAATTCATTCGTAATCCAAAAGATTTTGTAAGAGAGGAGAAAGACAATTTCTTACAATGGATTTATGGATTGCTAACATTAGCCCTTGCTATCTTTATTTATTTCTTCTATACCTCAGTTGTTTATTCTGCAATTTTCAGAGATGTGACCGTATCTAAATTTACCATTTACAATTCCATATTTTATCCCAGAGCTATAGAAGAAGCATATCAAAAGGGAATTGCTGCATTAATGATTACACTTCTTGCTCCATTCGTGTTTTATGCACTTGGTATGGTTCTGGATAATATTAAAAAGAAAACCGCAGGGAAAAGTTTTAAGGAAAAAGCACATTATTATTTAGGGATGATTTTTGCCTTTCTACTCGATTCACTTTTTGCTTATCATATCTCTGAAAGGATTTATAACAGTAAGGCAATTAATACTTACGAGAATTTGAAACCTTATTCATTAGGTGATGCGATTCTTGATTTAAATTTCTGGATAATTATTGCACTTGGTTTTTGTGTGTATTTTCTATTTGGTTATCTGTTCAGCCTTTACAATGAACTCAGAACAAATTCTTCTCTATATGCTAAAGTAAAAGGTCAGCTTGAGACAAATAGAAATCAAGCTCAAGAACGAGTCAATTCCTTGAAAGTAAAAATATCTTCACTAGAAAACTCAATTAATGAACTTGATTTAAAGATTGCTGCATTAAAAGAAGAATTCAATAAAGTTTACTACTCTCCGATTGAAATCAAGAATATTTTATCACTTTATACAAGAGGCTGGATTAATTTCCTGAAACAGGGGAGATATTCAGAAATCTTTATAAATACTATAACAAATGAACTAGAGGACTTCTATAAGAAAATTGGAGTTGAACAAGAATGAAAAAAAGTGTGATACTTTCGTTCCTTTTAATTCTACCTTTCATTATTTCCTGTAATGAAAATAAAAAAGAAGAAGATTTGAATTTTAAGAATCTTAACCTGACTATCTTAATCGATCTTTCAGACAGAATTTCAATAAAGAAAAATCCTGACCAGGTAGAAAAAGACCTTTACATTATCAATTCAGTTTTAAATTCGTTCAAAAAATTTCTTTACCATAAAGGTGTTGTACAGAGCGATGATAAGATTAAAGTTATCTTCTATCCGATTAATAATAATTCAATTCTTCAAGAGACAGCAGATAGTCTTTACATTGACTTCGAACAAATAGATTTAATGGAACGAAAACAAGTCTTTGCAAGCTTGAATGACCTTTATAATCGCAACTTGAAAAAAATTTATTCCATTGCATCCCGGGCTAACTCTTATCCTGGTTCAGACCTTTTCAATTATTTCAAACATAGAGTGGTGGACGATTGTATTTTACTCGACAATCGCTTTATTAATGTATTAGTAATTTTAACTGATGGATATTTGTTCGATGAAAATGTTAAGTACAATTATGGAAATCGATATAGTTATCTTGCTCCTCTGGCTCAACATATCACTCAATTTAGGAAAATGAAAAACTGGGAGAATCTATTTAATCAAAAGGATTATGGTCTAATTAAAATAGACAACGATTTATCTCGATTAAATATTTTGATTGCTGAATTTAATCCACCTAAAGCACATCCTGAAGATTTTGATATAATCAAAAAGTACTGGTCAAAGTGGTTAATCGAACAAAATGTTAATAAATCTAATTTCAAAATCTTAAAAACCGATTTGAATTACCTTAATAGCAGTATCATACAAAAATTTTTTGAAGATATTTTGAAAAGAAATTCTGCTCTGTAAAATAGAAATGCTCAGTTTACAAACAGACGTTATCCAAAAATTGTAATGCCGAAGTCTGGTGGTTGTCCAAAAATTGTCATGCTGAATCATGTGCTGAATTTATTTCAGCATTATTTCGGCATCTAACCTTGTAATTATAAACCAAAAATATACCCTGAAATAAATTCAGGGTGACATTCACTTTACTTCCACCGATTCTTCGAGTTCGCAAGGTTAATTTCTTTTCACAGTCATTGCGAGGAGTGAAACGACGAATCAATCTTTCCATAACAATATCTTAAAAATGTTTTAGGAGAACAGATTGCTTAGTGGTTGTCCAAAAAAATGTCATGCCGAATCCTGTGCTGAATTTATTTCAGCATTATTTCAGCATCTAAACTTGTAATTATAAACCAAAAATAAACCTGAAATAAATTCATGGTGACAGAATAATATTTTTTATTCAACTCCTGACTTGTAGAAAGAATCAATTAAAATCGTCTTGAGTTCTTAATTCATTCAATATTCTTCGCTTTCAAATCTCATCCAGACTATTTCAGATTAAAAATTAAACCGTTATTTTTTCAAAAAATTTTTACTGTAATGAAACTAATAAAGGATGATTATCTACTTTTTGAAAAAATCAGAAGAAGAAATCGGGATAAATTATCCAGGGAAGAAAGGATTTTTACAAAATCAGAAAAAGAATTAATGAAATCCCAGACTTTTGGTTCAATTCACACCATAGATGATAGTAAAATCCCGGACTTTCATAATGCCAGAAAGTTAAAGAAAGATTTTTACCGTCGCTCAAAAATCCGACCAGGTGTTGTGATAACTTCACCATCAGAAGAAACAAATTACGAAACACAATGGGCACCTATGTCAACAAAATGTAAATCTAGAGAACAATTATACACTGTTTTTTTAAAGCGTGGAGTTGAAAATGTTGTTGAGGATTCAGTAATACTTCTTAATTATCGTTCATGGTATATGTTTAAAACATTAAGCGAAAGAAAGGGCAAACTCAGTAGCGGGAAACAGGAAGAACTGAGACGAAAATTAGAAAATCTAATAAATCTTGAAACCAGGGAGGACAATGAGTGATTTAGGTCCCCTTTTCGAAAAGTTAAGAAACAAAACATTTCATAAAAATGACTTCAATAGATTAATAGCAATTATCAAGGAGATTATTCGTTATCAGCCCTTTCAACCCGATAAAGAAGACCTCGAAGATATAATTAATGAAATAATTCTATCTTTATTAATATCCATCGATAATTCTGAAAATGAAATCCAGAAACCTGATGCTTATCTCAAAGCTATCGTTGTGAGTAAGCTCCAGTCGTATAGCTATAATCATAATGAAATACAACAACTCGTCAGGCACACGAGAAATATTCTTGAAGAACTGGAAAATCAGAGAAAAATTTACTCATATCAGAATAGAAAGTATTGTATCAATGTTGTTCCGAGAATAAATTATTCGAAAGATGAAATCTTAAAATATGGTATCCAGTATGATTTTACTGAGATAAATCGCGAGACAAGGTGGACACAGAAGAAGAAAAATTTAATTTCAAAATTTATACTTGAATTTCTCGATTATGTTGGATGCGTTGAATTCTCGATATTGATTGATATTCTGAAAATCAAGCTTGGCTTAAAGGTGATTAAATATTCACCCGAACCTCAAAATATTGATGATGATGATGATTTCAATAATAGCCTGGAGGATGAAATCTCATTAACTTTAGTTGAAGAAGATATACAGCTGATAAACGAAATCGGTGATTCTTATGAGAAAAATCTTCGAGCTTTTCTCCAAAAAGACTCAGAAAAAAATAAAATGATTATAACCATTCTATACCTTTATTGTTATGAAGAAAAATCACTTCAGGAAATCGCACAGTTACTCTCATATAAATCACCTACCTCTATTCAGGTATTTATAAAAGATAATTATGTTCTTTCACCCGATGGATTTTTAGCCACACAGAATCTAATCGATGAAAATATTTTTAATCATTTCAATTTCTTTACGAAACTTGAAGACGAATTGCTTTATAGACTGGAGGTTGTTTATAAATCTATGATGAACGATGTTTAATTAATTAAGGAGTCAGGAAATGAATCAAAAGTCAAAATTTACATATGAAGATGCTGTCAATTATGTGCTTGGTCGTTTAAGCGAGGAAGAAAAAAAGATTTTTGAAAAAGAATTAGAAAGTAATTCAGAATTGAATGAAATGGTCAAATTAGCTAATTCGAACAAAGAAAGTATTTTGAAACTGGATGAATTTGAAGTGAAAGATGAATTCGTATCGATGTTGCTAATGAAAGCAAAAAATGTTTTCAGTGAAACCAGAGTAAAAAAAGGGCTTGTATTCAAACTCGACGAACAAGCTTTAGATTACGAAGAAAGAATGTTCCTTGAAGATCTCTACTTTATTGTTTTAACAAATCCAGAAGAATCTCTAACAGGTGAGGATGTAAGGGTAATCCCGTTATCTACTTTTACTAAATATGTTCAAAATTATGATTTGGTATTTACCGATAGTTTAATCTCCACTAAAAAATTAAATGTAGTTGCCCATATGCATTTAGTGACCAATATAACGATAGATAAATTGAAATATTTCATAGGAAAACTTAAACCAGAGAATTTCAAAGCCATTTTTCATGCAGATTTCAATGATTATTCACTAGTTGACCAGAAAACTATTCTCACAGGTTCAGAATTCAGAAAAAGATCTCCCATCGATTCCTATTTTGATGAAGAATATGAGACCTGGTATTCAGTTCTTAAAAACTTGCTTGAAACATTTAGAATAGAAACTATTGAGAAGTTTGAAGAAGAGATTGAAGAACCAACTGTATTCTATTTCCCTGACTTACATTTTCAAAAAGAAGAAGTTTATAATTTATCGTCGATGAAACAATATTCCCTTTTGAGTTCTAAACACAAATCTGTTCGAATGAAACCTGAATATAGATTTGATGCACAGGGTTTCTTAATCGTTGAGGATAAGAAAAATATTTTCAAAAATAGATATCAACTTGAAGTCAGAAAAAAATCATTAAAGATAATTAAGCTTGATTATAATAAGGTGAAGCAAAAAGTTTATGAGAAAATCAGTGATGAGAATAAAGAAAATATGAAAGAAAGTTTGCTCAGAAAGTATAATTTAATGATTGAAGAATATCCTAGTTATGTTTCAAAAACTGCAGCATTAAAACTTGCAGCAAAGCAATTTACCTTTCATGGTATTCCTGAGAATTCATTATCTCTTTATGAAGACGAGAAATTGTCAATTTACTTTTCCTTTTATGACGATAGATTATTTATAGAAATCAATTTCCTTGAAAAGGAAAAAATAGACATTGTCGAAAATTTCCATTTTGTCATTCTTGCCGATTCAAGTGGTTTGTTTATTCCATCGATTAAAGTTGAATTTAATCAGTTTAAAATTCCACTGAATTTTTCCAGAAAACAAATAGAAAATCTCCAGGAAGGTTATATTGTTGGTTTCATTTACAATAAAGTCTCATTTGTAGTTCATCTTAGATTATTATTACACTAATGGAACAGGAACACAACATTAATAGAATATTGCGGGATTTTCTTCAGAGCAATCGCCCCATAGAATTAAAGAAAAATGAGATTCGAAAAATTATTAATAGTAATCTTGCCAGTCGAATAAACCCTGAAAATTCCGAACTAATTAAACAATTATTTATAGATGAACCAGAAGCGATTAAAAATCTGGAGTTTAAAAAAATAGAAGATCAAATTGGTAGAACTTATGGGCTTTTTGTTTCTGATACCGATAAGGAAGGAAAATGTTTTTTATTAAGTGTTAATTATAATAGTGGTAATCCATCTACTAATTTTTCTGGTTCTGCTGAATTTATCAAAGATAAATTTTCAAATAGTTTCAATTATGTATCGAGATTGATTAATGAAAATCTCGATAAGGCTTATTTTATTTCCGAGGTTAAAAAAAATTTTGAAGTAAAACTTTTAAATACATTGAACGATCCGGTAAGTGACTTTAAGATTTATGGTCACTCGATTGAGTTACCTCTTGCAATTGCAATTCTTTCAGTCCTTCTTCAGAAAAAAATAGATTCTTCCATTGCCTGTTCAGGAAATATCAATGAAGATTTAAATGTCACTTATGTTGATGGTCTTGAAGAAAAAATCTAGGCAGCCTTAATTGAATATCCAGAAATTAAAAAATTTGTTTTTCCTGAAGATTGCAGAAAATTTAAACTCGAAAAAAAATTCAAGAGTATAGAAATTATTTATATCAAAAATCTCTTAGAAGGAATTGAAATTTTCTTCCCGAACTTTAGAGAAATTATTAATTCAGAAAAATTCCACGGTAAAATCGGATTAATTGAGAATGAAGTAGAAATCGTTCTTAATAACACTACACTTAAAGCAGTTGAATTATTTTTAAACTTTGAATACGATAAAGGATTTAACCTGATACCCGAAGTTATTCCTCACTTTGACAGATTTTTCCAGGATGTTATTCAATCTTATAAGAAAAAAGGTATTGTAATATTCCTCTTAAATAATTTTCGCCCCAACTGGTTTATTCCAGCATTGATGAAATTCTTTATTAATAAATCAAATGCTGTTGGTGTTTATTATGATAGGGAAAGGGCTTACTTAATAGTTTATACCACAAAGCCTGACATAATTAAGCTTGGTACTCTTGTAAGATTAAAAGAACAGGAAAGTACTTAATCGACTGATATTTTCTCTGACCTTTCCCACAAATTAAAGGGCTTTAATTATTACATTGAATTGGTTCTCTGCATTTTAGCCTTTCCTGATTTCTGGTTGACATATTTTGGTCTTTTTACATTTTGCCTTTCTCAAACCTTTCACACTATTTGAATATTCTAAAAAACTTCACAACAAATTCTCCATTGGAAAAATCAACATTTTTTCACTCATATATGGTTAGCAAGTTTATAAAAATGGTGAGATGGAAAAACCATTACTCAAAATCATATCGTTCTTCCGGATATTAATGAAAAAGATTGGAGGTATAATCCGAATGGGCTGACTAAAAAATCAAGAAAGTCATTTGAAAAGAATTAATCAAAAAAATGGGTGCAAAAATTTTATGCTGGTTAACCACAAACTAAAAGATAAAACAATTATCGCATTTGAAGGCGTAGATGGAACTGGAAAAACTACAATTTCCAGATTTATTGCAGAAAAAAATAATTACAGATTTATCCATTGCCCACCTGATGACTATAGCAAGTATAAAAATTTTATTGAAAATCGTTTTAAAATATTCCCTACAACAAGATTTTTCTTTTACTTATCTACAGTCTGGGAAGTTTATCAAGAAATACTGAATGATAACTTCCATAAAGTTTTTTTAATCGATAGATACATTTTATCAACTCTCGTTTATCATAAAGCATTATTTGAAAAGTCAGGAGTAGAAGAATTAAATAGATTACTCCAATCTGAAATATTTCCACCTCAACCAGATTTGAACATTGTCTTTTATTGTAATGCTGATATCAGAAAAGAAAGAATATCAAAACGAAATAAGCACAAACCTGCATTTGACAAACGACTTGAAGAAGACCAGGACTTGCAAGAAGAAATCCAGAACATTTACAAATCATTTCCCCAAATTCATCTGATAGATACTTCTTTTAAGTCAATTGAAGAGGTAGCCTCTAACTGTGAAAGATTAATCCGGATAACAATTGAGCTGAAGAACAATAAAATGATTTTTACTTAAAGGGAGACCTAAATGAAAAACAACATTTATATTTTTTCAAATTCAATACTGAGTCGTAAAAACAATACATTCAAAATAGAAAAGATGTCGGATGCAGAAGCAATACATGAGATAGATATTTATGAGGACGACAGGGAATATGTAATTTTACCCTCACCTAAATATGAGAGTAATGGTGAAGCGAAATACTTACCAGCAGAAACGATAGAGGCATTTTATACTTTTGGCGAAGTTCGTTTTAATGCTCAATTTTTTAAGTGCTTGAGTTATTATTCAATACCATTGCATATGTTCAATTACTACGGCAATTATATCGGAAGCTTTATTCCAGTCGATAATGAAGGTGATGGTTCAATTCAACTTTTACAATCACAATTCTACTTCGACCAGCAAAAAAGACTTTACATTGCCAGAACGATTTTAGAAGCAGCCGTTAAAAATATCTCTGATAATCTCAATTCATATTCGTACGAAGGTATTGAACTCGATGAACAAATCAATAAAATAAATGTCTTGCTTGATCAGATTAGATTATCTATTTCAGTTGATGAACTTAGAGGTTTTGAAGGCAATGTAAGAAACATTTATTACCAGTGCTGGCCTGAAATTTTCAAACAAAAATTCGATTTCGATAAAAGAATAAAAAATCCTCCTTATGGTATTATTAATTCACTTATCTCTTTTGGAAATTCTTTAATATACGCTGTGTGTCTTTCAGAAATTTACAGAACAAGACTAAATCCCTACATCGGTTTTATTCATGAGCCAGGCAATAAAAAACATTCCCTTGCTTACGATATTTCCGAAATCTTTAAACCTGTTATAGTTGATAGGGTAATCTTTAGAGTTATTAATCTAAAAATAATCTCAGCAAATGATTTCACTTCTAAAAATGGAATTTATCTCTTAAAAGATAAAGCAAGACAAAAATTCGTTGAAGAATTCGAAAAAAGGCTGAGCACTGTCATCACTCATAGAAGATTGAATCGGCGAATCTCTTATCGCTCTTTGATTAGAATGGAATGTTTTAACCTGATCAATTTTATGATTGGCAAAATAAAATCATACGAACCATACAAAGGAATCTAAACTCCATGATTGCTTTTTCATTTAATACAGATTGCAATTCTATTCTCGAAATAAGCATAATCAGATTACTTCAAGTTATAATGAAATAAAAATATGAAATTTAATGTCCCGGAAAGTAAAGTGTTTTACATTGCAGTTTACGATATAGCCAGTGAAAAAAGGCTACAAAAAGTTCTCAAAGTTTTTAGAAAATATATGACATGGGTTCAAAATTCCGCCTTTGAAGGTGAGTTAAATTCAAAACAATTTCATTCTCTTGTAGCTGAACTGATTGAAATTATTGATAAGAATGAAGACTCGATAATTTTTTATCACGCCGAAGAACAAAAACATATTGGTAAAAAAATTGTAGGCATTGAAAAAAACGAAATAATCAAATTCTTTTAAATCCATGGAATACATTGCAATTATTCAAACTTCGAAAGTTGAGTACATCAATAAAGGCAAACTTTACTGGCGAGAAAACACTTTCTCTCAGATTAAAAAATTTCTTCCACCGGAAAGTCTAAATCCTGACAACTTAAAATCAGGTTATATATATCTAAACAATTCGAGACCTTCGCCTATTAATTCACAGGTTAACTACTCAATTAATATTACTATGGTTAAAACTGGTTCAAATTATATTATGATAGAGTACGAATTAAAAGAACCTGTTGATTTACAATCCGAGTTAATTAAATCCGCAACAAGAAAATACTTAAGGCAATGTTTTCAGATTGCTCAAAATGATTTAACACCTTTTCTTGTAATTATCCCTTTAAAAGAATTTGAAAGAATCCTGAACACTGATAAAGACAAATTGATTATTGAAAATTTATTCAATAATAATAGATGGCAGGAAATATACGACTACATTGCTTCCTCAGGAGAAATAGAGAATTCTCCCTTCTGGAATGATCCATTAACTTTAGGGAAAATTGGATTTGCCCTGAGTAAGATTTCGGAGTGCTCCATTAATCTTAAAAAAGCATTCAAACAAGAAAATGAGATTAAAGAATTTTTGAGAAAAAAAAGACATTATAGAAAATTAACTGAAAAAGTATTGCTTCGATGTATTGAACTCGATAACCTTAACCCGACTTACTACTCCTCAATTGCTTATTTTTATTTTCAGTGCGCTACTGAACTTACTTTACCAGGTGGTAGAAGAGATGATAATTTTTATCAGGTGATTGATAAGGCACTAATCAATATCTCAAAAGCTCTTGAACTTGACCACAATCGATGCAGTGACCATTATCGCAGAGCCTATATCTTTTCAAAACTTCTTCTTAATCGAGCAAGATTTGCAACCAGTAAAATTGATAACCCCAAAAATTTTGCAGATACTAAACTCTTGATTCAAGAAGCCATACAGTCCTTTCAAAGAGCAATTAATGTATTTGAAAACAACTCAAATGACCAGACTTTCAAAAATCTTCACCTAAAGATTTATCTTAAGAGTCTTTATAATCTTGCTGATATTTATGAAAGCAACATAAACACAAAGAACGAAAAAATAGCCTCATTAATAACAAAACTATTCCCGCAACTCGAAATTGAAGACATTTATACCTGGAAAGATTATAAAATTAAAAAGCTCCAGTCAGCACTTGAATATTCAGAAAAATGTTTGAGGTGGATTAATAAAAAATACATTCCACCTGAAGAAGAACAATCAATTGTAAATCTAATTTCCATTGAAGACTCATTGAGAGAAAATCCATTTATAGAAACTACCTTCAAAGCATATCAAATTTCTAAGATACTCTTTAAAATATATCTGCTTCAAAAAGACAAAAATTACCTTGATGATGTAAAAAGAATTCTATCAAAAACTATTACCCTAAAAACAAGTTCGAAATTAGATATTCTATTTGTATATAATTTACTCGCCACCGTTTATATTTTTGACGATAAACCAGAACTGGCAATTCAAATACTGAATGCAAAGAGCAAAAACAAAAGCCTTCCAGATTATGCCAGCCTGACACTCGCTATTGCTTACATTTTTAATAAGCAGATTGAAAACTCATTAAACATACTTAATCAACTTCTAAAACGAAACAATAAACTACTGCTAACCGAGATTCAATTCTGGATATTCGTAATAAATGAAATCAGAAAATTACCTGACCCAGAAAATTATTTACACCTTGGTTTAATAAAAGACCAGAAAATTACTAATTATGAAACAAAACCCGATGAACAAAAAGGAGAGATTGACAATTTCGAAAAAATCATCTCAGAAGAGGAGATTGAAAATATATATCAAAACCTCGGTCTCAGAATCATAAAACTCAATAAAGGAAAATAAAAAGAAGATAGAATGTCAGGTTGAGAAACCCAATTATGATAAAATTACATCCAGCATCACTAACCATATCAGGAAAAAATAATTGTTCCGAACCTGTGTACAAACTATTAAACAAATTAGTTCTACCACAGCGATTTATTGAAAAATTGAAAAATAATGGAAGAATTAATGTTCCGAACCTGCCAGTGTTTTTGATAAAAAAGAGGTTCGGAACAGAAAAGTTTGAACTTTATGGAATTTATTGTTAGAATTGCAGGAGTTAAACCTGTTGTAATCGAACCATTGTGGAATTGAGATCTTTAAGCTTCCTTGATAATTTTCTGCAATATTTCAAAGTTGTAATCGAACCATTGTGGAATTGAGACGAATTTTCCATATTGTTTCCCGGTTTTGGTCCTACCAGTTGTAATCGAACCATTGTGGAATTGAGACACTAAACGAAATCTCAAAAATTGATTCGATTTTTCCAACGTTGTAATCGAACCATTGTGGAATTGAGACCTGTTCATAAATATGTACAAATTTTTGTTGTAAGAACTGTTGTAATCGAACCATTGTGGAATTGAGACTTTTGTAAATCTAGTGCTGCTGAGGTTTGTGTTTTTTGTTGTAATCGAACCATTGTGGAATTGAGACCTAACTTTCTTCTCTAGCTCGTCAATCACATTTTTCATGTTGTAATCGAACCATTGTGGAATTGAGACTGTTTTTCTAACCCTATCTCCGTTTCTACTTCTTTAATGTTGTAATCGAACCATTGTGGAATTGAGACCAGGCGTATAAACTACCTTTTGATACTCATTAAAAAGTTGTAATCGAACCATTGTGGAATTGAGACTCGTGATGGCTTTCAAAAAATATATATAAATTTTTGTTGTTGTAATCGAACCATTGTGGAATTGAGACTCATTGCCCATCACTTCTTCGTGATGGGACTCGAAGTTGTAATCGAACCATTGTGGAATTGAGACTTTTGCGTATTGCTTGCCTGATTTGCTACTTTTGTTAATGTTGTAATCGAACCATTGTGGAATTGAGACATTTAAGAAATTAATGAACTCTTCATTAGCCATCACTGTTGTAATCGAACCATTGTGGAATTGAGACTCTAATGTTGTCGCAAAAGCAATAAAAGTTTTATCGGTTGTAATCGAACCATTGTGGAATTGAGACTAATATTCCTATTAAATTTTTTGAAGGGAATAAAGGGGTTGTAATCGAACCATTGTGGAATTGAGACCTAATCCCGAAAATTGATTCGATTTTCGAAATTAAATTGTTGTAATCGAACCATTGTGGAATTGAGACTGTATCGTAGTTATCAATAAAAACATATAAGTTTTTAGTTGTAATCGAACCGTTGTGGAATTGAGACGATCCGCAACGACCACATCTGTTTATCATACTTTCTCGTTGTAATCGAACCATTGTGGAATTGAGACTTAGTAAAAGTATGGTTAAAGAGCAAAGTGTATTTATAGGTTGTAATCGAACCATTGTGGAATTGAGACCGTCACCGTTATCAAAAAATATATAGAGGGATTTGTTGTTGTAATCGAACCATTGTGGAATTGAGACTTTTTCCAAAAGATTGGACAAAACGTTTAGGAAATTAAGTTGTAATCGAACCATTGTGGAATTGAGACCCTAACGTTTCCTCCTGATTGTTATCAAAAAATATATAGTTGTAATCGAACCATTGTGGAATTGAGACAAACTAATTTTGAATAGTCTCTCCAACTTCGAAATTAAGTTGTAATCGAACCATTGTGGAATTGAGACCTTTTCCAAAAGATTGGACAAAGCGTTTAAGAAATCTATAAGTTGTAATCGAACCATTGTGGAATTGAGACCTTGTGTTTACCATTAAAATCAAATGGATCGAACAAAGTTGTAATCGAACCATTGTGGAATTGAGACGTAATGTGAAGGGATAATGGCAAGTTAAAAAAGGGGGTTGTAATCGAACCATTGTGGAATTGAGACTTGCTTTAGCAATGGGGATATAAGGCAACAATTTATCTGTTGTAATCGAACCATTGTGGAATTGAGACTGTTCCGCCTCTAAGATAGAGGCGAAACTAATGAAAGTTGTAATCGAACCATTGTGGAATTGAGACCGCTTGTTTAATGTATTTCCCAAAGCGTTTAGAAATGTTGTAATCGAACCATTGTGGAATTGAGACTCAATGAAACTTTCATTGGCCATTACTTCTTCGTAATGGTTGTAATCGAACCATTGTGGAATTGAGACAAACCTTGCTTTAATAACCTTGATTGATTAATGAAACAAGTTGTAATCGAACCATTGTGGAATTGAGACTCGAAAAATATATAGAGGGATTTGTTATAAGAACTAAACGTTGTAATCGAACCATTGTGGAATTGAGACTCTCCGCAGCTTGGCAGATAGCTTTCATGTGTTCTAGTTGTTGTAATCGAACCATTGTGGAATTGAGACATTAGCAATTGTATTTTCGTAGTTATCGAAAAATATGTGTTGTAATCGAACCATTGTGGAATTGAGACTGTAAAGTGCTTTGTTATAACTAGAGAAAGAGATTCCAGTTGTAATCGAACCATTGTGGAATTGAGACAGTGAATTTTTCTTCGTTACTGAAAGCCATTAAAATAGTTGTAATCGAACCATTGTGGAATTGAGACGGGAAATAAGGGGGTAATGTGGGGATACTCGGCAAGGTTGTAATCGAACCATTGTGGAATTGAGACTTTACTCCGAAATTTCCAACGTTTGTTTAATGTATTTGGTTGTAATCGAACCATTGTGGAATTGAGACGTTCCACAACGACCACATCTATTTATCATTTTTCACTGTTGTAATCGAACCATTGTGGAATTGAGACTTCCGGCTCTAACATCGAGCCGAAAGCAATGAAAGTGTTGTAATCGAACCATTGTGGAATTGAGACATTCTTATATCTCCTCTTTTTTTGTTCCGTTCTTCTATGGTTGTAATCGAACCATTGTGGAATTGAGACTAGCCCCACATTCCTTGCATTTGAGTTGAAATTTTTTGTTGTAATCGAACCATTGTGGAATTGAGACTATAGCTTTTGTATGTTCTAATTCTAAATTATTGCTGAGTTGTAATCGAACCATTGTGGAATTGAGACTCTCCCAACCCATTGCTAAAACTTATGAAATGTTTCCGTTGTAATCGAACCATTGTGGAATTGAGACTTTTTCGTTTTTAGTTCTAATTTTCCATCGTTTATTTAAGTTGTAATCGAACCATTGTGGAATTGAGACTAACTTTAGGATTTTCAAGAATGTTTATAATATCTTCAGTTGTAATCGAACCATTGTGGAATTGAGACTAGTGTTGTCTTTGAGTGAAACAATAAGATACATTATGTTGTAATCGAACCATTGTGGAATTGAGACCTTTATAATATTTTTGTTTTTATCTTCGAATACAACTACCGTTGTAATCGAACCATTGTGGAATTGAGACTATTTTGGCAACATCTTTTTTATTTCATTCAACCTTTGTTGTAATCGAACCATTGTGGAATTGAGACTGACAGTAAAGAAAAACTGCTTGAAGCATACGAGATTTGTTGTAATCGAACCATTGTGGAATTGAGACTATGCTTAAAACGAGAAACTAAGAGAACAGATACCATTATTGTTGTAATCGAACCATTGTGGAATTGAGACCTCTCTCGAATTTGTAGTCTACTATTTGAGATTTTGAAACTGTTGTAATCGAACCATTGTGGAATTGAGACTCTAATGTTCTTTCATTACATTGAATAGAAATAAATATAGTTGTAATCGAACCATTGTGGAATTGAGACAAGATTACGACCCAACTACGTAAAATCTCGTATGCTTCGTTGTAATCGAACCATTGTGGAATTGAGACTTTCTAAAGCTTCGATTAGTACCTCTTTGTTGGCTTCGTTGTAATCGAACCATTGTGGAATTGAGACTTAGAAACATTACTATAAAAAGTATTATACTTTTTGTTGTAATCGAACCATTGTGGAATTGAGACAGGTTAACAGCAATCTATCCTGCTGCTAACCTAATCTGTTGTAATCGAACCATTGTGGAATTGAGACGAGTTATTACCAGTGCTAAATTTTCTTGAGCAAGTAAGTTGTAATCGAACCATTGTGGAATTGAGACAGTTATTACCAGTGCTAAATTTTCTTGAGCAAGTAAGTTGTAATCGAACCATTGTGGAATTGAGACTATTACCAGTGCTAAATTTTCTTGAGCAAGTAACTCGTTGTAATCGAACCATTGTGGAATTGAGACATTAACCTGCCTTGACAATGAAAAAGGGAGATGGGGGTTGTAATCGAACCATTGTGGAATTGAGACTTTATCATTTTTATTTTTTTCTTTATCAAATTTTGATTGTTGTAATCGAACCATTGTGGAATTGAGACAATTATAAATATCTTCACTTATAACCTCCTCATCATAGTTGTAATCGAACCATTGTGGAATTGAGACTTTTAATTGTTTAACTTATTTTAAATTAAATTGCTCTGTTGTAATCGAACCATTGTGGAATTGAGACGGAATAGGAACTAAAAAGTCCTTTTTCCCCGACTTTAGTTGTAATCGAACCATTGTGGAATTGAGACTACACAAAGCATAAGGTTCAATTTTTCTAACATTTCCGTTGTAATCGAACCATTGTGGAATTGAGACTACCATCCCATAAATAATAATGTTCACTTGGTTCTCGTTGTAATCGAACCATTGTGGAATTGAGACCTCTGCTGTTAACATCAGGAAGGTTAAGGGGAGATGAGTTGTAATCGAACCATTGTGGAATTGAGACTCAGATGCTGGAATTAATCTAAATTGTTCACTACCTAGTTGTAATCGAACCATTGTGGAATTGAGACCATACCTTCATTTAAATACATAAAAGGAATGGGTGAGTTGTAATCGAACCATTGTGGAATTGAGACAGTAGTCTCGACGAATATCCTGCCAAGTCCCCTGACTGTTGTAATCGAACCATTGTGGAATTGAGACCCTAAAGGATTACTTTTAATATGTCTTGCATAACTTAAGTTGTAATCGAACCATTGTGGAATTGAGACAGCTGAGGGAGTACTCGGTTGACAAATCTATAGATTGGTTGTAATCGAACCATTGTGGAATTGAGACAATAAATTGTTTTTCATGTTTTATGCCCTTATTTTTTGGTTGTAATCGAACCATTGTGGAATTGAGACTTTGAGAAATTAATCTTCATTTTACTGGCTGCCGAGTTGTAATCGAACCATTGTGGAATTGAGACCATTTAAGGTTGGCACCATAGCCGTCACCATTAGGCTTTGTTGTAATCGAACCATTGTGGAATTGAGACGTCTCGGAGTAGCCAATCCTTAAAATTATCATATTTGTTGTAATCGAACCATTGTGGAATTGAGACGAACCTTCATTAATTAAGAACAAATTATTGTTAATTGTTGTAATCGAACCATTGTGGAATTGAGACTAATGTTTTTAATGACATAGAATTTATTTGGTTTAATCGTTGTAATCGAACCATTGTGGAATTGAGACCCTTTAAATCTGGAATTGAAGCTATTTTATATTGTCCTGTTGTAATCGAACCATTGTGGAATTGAGACGATTTTATCCTATCACTCGCCACTGCACGAATTGAAAGGTTGTAATCGAACCATTGTGGAATTGAGACAAAATTCATTAAAGACAAAACCGATTGGAAAAGTCAAGTTGTAATCGAACCATTGTGGAATTGAGACTTTGACATCTCTTTACTTTCGAAATATTTCGAAACTTGTTGTAATCGAACCATTGTGGAATTGAGACGAAATACGCCGTTGATAATTAGTTTGCTCATTCTATGTTGTAATCGAACCATTGTGGAATTGAGACCGATAAATTATCGATCTCTATCATTTGGTTTATTTTGTTGTAATCGAACCATTGTGGAATTGAGACGAACAAAGAAAGGATACCCCGCTTTATGGGAGAAAGGTTGTAATCGAACCATTGTGGAATTGAGACCATACTCCCTCATTTTCCCTGCTAGTACACGACCCGGGTTGTAATCGAACCATTGTGGAATTGAGACCTAAGAGATTGCATTAAAAATTTAATCATAGCCCAGTTGTAATCGAACCATTGTGGAATTGAGACCTTGCTCCAACTCATGGAGCCCGCATTGAATATTAATATGTTGTAATCGAACCATTGTGGAATTGAGACATTGATGATGAATTTCATATTATCTCCTTTTTTTTTGTTGTAATCGAACCATTGTGGAATTGAGACAATCACCGTTGGGTTTTAAGCCCTTCATCTTAACAGTGGTTGTAATCGAACCATTGTGGAATTGAGACTTGATGTAGATGTGAATTTTACTGAGTGTTAGTTCATAAGGTTGTAATCGAACCATTGTGGAATTGAGACTAGCTGTGTGGGTTGTTTCTGTTATCGTCAAGTCTAAGTTGTAATCGAACCATTGTGGAATTGAGACTATGTGATCCACCTGAGAGCAATTTGCGATGTAGTAGTTGTAATCGAACCATTGTGGAATTGAGACTCTTCCTAGGAATCTATACCTGATGTCACGTGACATTGTTGTAATCGAACCATTGTGGAATTGAGACTCCTTCTTGTGATAATAAATCAAATCTTTTATAAAACTTGTAATCGAACCATTGTGGAATTGAGACCTAAAACTGAAAATACACTACTAACATCATACCTTTGTTGTAATCGAACCATTGTGGAATTGAGACTGGGAATTGTTATGATGCCATGTTCTTGACATGGTCAGTTGTAATCGAACCATTGTGGAATTGAGACTGATAAACTCTTTCGTTATAATAAACGTTAATGAACTGTTGTAATCGAACCATTGTGGAATTGAGACAGGTTTACTACGATATCATAGATTTTTTGATTATAGTAAAGTTGTAATCGAACCATTCCCGACAAGTCGGGATTTCGTTCCGTTGATTGATAAAAGTTTTTTAAGAGGTAAACGGAACTCAATGTGGAATTGAGACAGATTAATTGATTATATTATGATAAGAGAGTAAATGCGAAAAGGTTGTGACCGAACGAAGTGAGGTCATCCCGACATCCTTAAAAAAAATAAATGATAATTAGTCGGGATAATCGAACCATTGTGGAATTGAGACAGCCAATCGGTTTGATGGCATAAATGAAAAAATAAATTGTTGTAATCGAACCATTGTGGAATTGAGACAAAAAATAAAAGCAAGGTTTTTAGCCTTGCTTTTATGTTGTAATCGAACCATTGTGGAATTGAGACGGCTATTGCTACCTTCTGGGCGGAAACAGCTTTTGCGTTGTAATCGAACCATTGTGGAATTGAGACTTTCTACGGTGCCATCCTCCTTTACCTTCTCCACTGTTGTAATCGAACCATTGTGGAATTGAGACTAATTCTTTCGATTGGGGACAGCAGCTCAGCTGCTTTTGTTGTAATCGAACCATTGTGGAATTGAGACACAATGCTCAAATATTCTCCACATACGCATTTTATTGTTGTAATCGAACCATTGTGGAATTGAGACTACATACTTGAGCAGACCCCATCATTGTTATTTCCGTTGTAATCGAACCATTGTGGAATTGAGACATAACACCGCCGTTTTTAATTATTCTGATCTCTAGTGTTGTAATCGAACCATTGTGGAATTGAGACTGATGCCTATAATTCTATCAGACATCTCTTTCAGAAAGTTGTAATCGAACCATTCCCGACAAGTCGGGATTTCGTTCCGTTGATTGATAAAAGTTTTTTAAGAGGTTAACGGAACTCAATGTGGAATTGAGACGGATTAATTGATTATATTATGATAAGAGAATAAATGCGAAAAGGTTGTGACCGAACGAAGTGAGGTCATCCCGACATCCTTAAAAAAAATAAATGATAATTAGTCGG